>Ga0114931_10001555_pt1 | contig 29314 bp, 20 predicted proteins | sample 2SBtaG_FD_89579 | JGI IMG/M metagenome (GOLD analysis project Ga0114931, IMG submission 89579) | Deep subsurface microbial communities from Kolumbo volcano to uncover new lineages of life (NeLLi) - 2SBTROV14_V59a metaG | ecosystem: Environmental > Aquatic > Marine > Volcanic | place: Kolumbo... | reverse complement strand
CCGACTCCGTCGAGCCAAGCCAAGCTGACGCCAAACGTTGGCAAACTTGGCTTCGACGGACTTTTTCTACAAAGTCGCACAACCGGGTACGAAAATCTTTAAAGAAGGGACGAGCTCACTGTCCCCTATGCGTTTCATCTGCGATCTCCACCTGCACAGCCGTTTCGCTCAGGGCTGCAGTAAGGACATCACGGTCAAGAACCTGGAGAAATGGGCAAAGATCAAAGGGATTGATCTCCTCGGCACGGGCGATTTCACGCATCCCGGTTGGATAAAAGAGTTGAAGGAAGAGCTCCGCGAGGAGCACGACGGCATCTATTATACGAGAACTGGGCAGGCGTTCATGCTGACGACAGAGATTAGTCTCATCTATACGCAAGGCAAGGGGCGAAGAATCCATCTCGTCATCTTCGCTCCCAGCTTCTCGGTCGTCGAGCGGATCACCGCATACCTCTTGACGCATGGCCGTGTCGATTATGACGGCAGGCCAATCTTCAACATCCCTGCATGGCAGTTCGTGAAAGACCTCAGAACCATCGACGAACGCATCGAGATCATCCCGGCGCACGCCTGGACGCCTTGGTTCAGCGTGTATGGGAGCAAGAGCGGTTTCGACACCTTGCAGGAGTGCTTCAAGAACCAGACGAAGCACATTCATGCTATCGAAACCGGCATCTCGAGCGATATCGAGATGAACGACCGACTCGAGCAGCATAAGGGTATCAGGTTCGTCTCGTTCAGCGACGCGCATAGCTACTGGCCGTGGCGTCTCGGCCGCGAGGCGACGCTTTTCGACCTTGAGCAGCTCACATATGACGGAATCATCAGGGCTATCAGGACAGGGGAAGGCTTCTGGGGCACGATTGAGGTGGAGCCGAGCTATGGGAAGTATCACGCTGATGGTCACAGGAAGTGCGACGTCTCGATGACGCCTGAGGAGTCGAAAGAGCATCATGGCATCTGCCCCGTCTGCAAGCAGCAGCTGACGATTGGTGTCTGGACGCGCGTCGAGGAGCTTGCGGACAAGAAAGAAGGAGCGGCAAGCCAGCGCTACCTCAAGCTTCTGCCCTTGCACGAGATACTCAGTCTCGTCCTTGGCAGGGGGCTCAACACCAAGAGTGTCTGGAACGAGTATTGGCGCGTCCTCAAGGCGGGCAAGCACGAGTTCGACATCCTCATGAACCTCTCCGAGGAGGCATTGACAGCTGTCACCTCTCCTGACATCGCTAAGGCCATCGTCGCCGTCCGGGAAGGCAGGGTCGAGTTCACGCCAGGTTACGACGGGGTCTATGGTGTGCCGAGGTTTCTCGGACAGGAGCTGCGTACAAAAGCGAAGAGTTATATGGGGGAGGCAGGCGCCACCGCTTTGATGAAGAAGCCGAAACGACAGAAAGGCCTGAATGAGTTCTTCGGGTGAGTCTATGAGTGAACTCTTCATTGAGATGCGGAGAAAGTTCTTCCACATGACCTGGGGGATTCTTCTTGCAGTTTTATTGTGGTATGGGGTCGCAGACTGGAGACTGTTTGGAATCCTCCTCCTCTTGGATATTGGAATAATCTTGAGTTATGCATTGACACGAAAAAGGAAGCGTCCGGCTTTCGCAATCTTTTTCGATTCTTGCGAACGGCCCCAATTCAAAAAGCATTTGCTGCCTGGAATGAGTTCATTGTATTATCACCTTTCATTCTTTATTTTAGCAGCATTCTTTCCTATGGTGGCAGCGGTTGCGGGCATAATCGTCCTCTCAGTCGGAGATTCTGTCTCGTTGTGGTACGGCGTCTTCCTCGGCAAGGTACCAGTACCGTGGAACAAGAAGAAGGATCTTGATGCGCGATTCGTCGCGGCTCTCCTCTGCACGCTCATCCTCTTGCCGATTGTGCCGTGGTGGCAAGGCTTCCTCGCCAGCGCAATCGGCATGCTCGTCGAGAGCTTCGACTACAAGAAGGGCCGCATACTGCTCGACGACAACTTTCTCGTCCCGCTTAGTGCAGGGGTGGTCATCTGGATGCTCCAGCTGATCTGAACCTCCTCAAACGCCTCTTTTGAATATCAAAGAACAAACATAAAGAGCGACCGACGAAGAGGAATTAGATGAAACCATTCTTCGTTCTCGGTTTCCTTGCGCTGCTTGTCGCATGCACCAGTGACCTTCCCCTGAAAGAATCAGCGAACATGACCAGTGCCCCTTCAGAGACAGCTCTCGCGACCTTCGCCGGCGGCTGCTTCTGGTGCATGGAGAGTGCGTTCGAGCACGTCGAGGGCGTCCTCAGCGTGGTGTCGGGTTTCGCAGGCGGCACTGAAGTGCACCCCACCTACAAAGAGGTCAGTGCAGGGAAAACAGGTCATCGGGAAGCCATCCAGATTACCTACGACCCTGCGCAAGTGTCCTATGCGGCGCTCGTCGAGCATTTCTGGCACCAGATCGACCCGACGGATACCGGCGGCCAGTTCGTCGATCGCGGCGACCAGTACCGCAGCGCGATATTCTTCCATGATGAGGAGCAGCGTGCCGTCGCCGAGGCTTCCAAGGCGGCCTTGGCCGCGTCCGGACGCTATGACAAGCCAATCTTTACGCCGATACTGCCCTATACGTCCTTTTATCCTGCCGAGGAGCATCACCAAGACTATTACAAGAAGCACCCCTTGAAGTACTCGTTCTACCGCTCTCGTTCAGGACGTGACCAGTACTTGAAGAGCGTCTGGACCGAGGAGGAGCTCGCGCATAGCCCTGCACGATTCGAGGAGGAGCGCGCAGCCCTGACCCCGCTTCAGTACAAGGTGACGCGGCAGAACGGCACCGAACCCGCGTTCCATAATACGTATTGGAACAACACTGCTGCGGGCATCTATGTCGATGTGGTGAGCGGCGAGCCTTTGTTCAGCAGTCTCGACAAGTACAAGTCTGGTACGGGATGGCCGAGCTTCACCAGGCCGCTCGCTCCGGAGAACATCGTCCAACACGAGGATAACACCCTCTTCTCGAAGCGCACCGAGGTGCGGAGCAAGGACGCGGACAGCCATCTCGGTCACGTCTTCAATGACGGACCGGCCGACAAGGGCGGGCTGCGCTACTGCATGAACAGCGCTGCGTTGAAGTTCATCCCGAAGGAAGACCTCGAGAAGGAAGGGTACGGGGAGTATCTGAAGCTGTTTGCATAAACAATATATTAAAAAAATGAGAATTGAAGAAAAGGTTTCTAGCCCGGCACCACGAAGACTGGTGGCCGATTTCTATCAATGACGATGATGTGCACGACTTGACTGTCGGCATGCATGCCGTCGCTCACCGTTACCTTGACGGTATAGGTACCTGCATCGTCATAGGTGGTTGTGTAGTTCGTGCTTGTCATCCAGCCCGTCACGGTCGTGGTGAGCGGGTCGTTCTCGCGGTCCGTCGCGCTCACGCTGAGATGGATGGTCTCGCCTTCGTACACCGTGATGTCCGGGATGCGTTCCAGCACAGGAGCGGTGTTAATCTGAGCGAGGTCGACGCGCACGGTGCGCTTTGCGCTGGCCGTGCCATCACTCGCGATGACGTCCACCGGGTAGCTGCCTGCATCCCCTATTTTGCTGGTCCATATCCCATTGGAGCCGAACGGGCTGCTGAAGGTGACCGTCACGTGGTCGCCGTCCGGGTCGGAAATCTCACTCGTGTCGATTACGAAGACATCGCCTTCCTCGCCCTGGAGCTCCTGGGGAAAGTCGAGCGGGAAGATCGGGGCGCGGTTCGCGTCATGCACGACGATTGCGATGGTCGCCTCGGTACTCTGGCCGCTCTCGTCCTTGGCGACGACTGTCACCTCATGCGTCCCTGCATCCTCATACGTGGTCGTGTAGGTGTTGTCGGTCATCCAGCCGAAGTAGGTGAGGGTCACAGCTTCCTGCTCGAGGTCGTTCACCTCGCAGTCGATTGTGATGGTCTCTCCTTCTGTGGCGACGATCTTCTCCGGGCAATGCAGGAAAGGCGGCCGGTTGGCGTGCAGGATGAGGACGTCCACCGTCTCGGTCGTGCTCGCGCCCTTGGTGTCGGTCGCCTTGACCATAACCGTGTACTCGCCTGCATCCCCGTAAGTCGTCTGCCATTCGCCGTTCGCGTCGAAGGGTGCGCCGAACTCGTAACTGACCATGTCACCGTCCGGGTCGATGGCTTCAGGTGCGAGGATAACCAGGTCGCCTTCGGTCTTCGTGACAGCGAACCTGCTCGGTTCGAGGGTGACTGCTGCAGTGGCATTGCTGGCGTTCTCCTCCGCGAAGTTCTCTGCCAAGTCGCCGTTGTTGTCCGCAAACATGTTCGTGATCTGGTTGTCCGTCGCCGGCTCTCCGGAGAGGTCGCCAAGGAGGTTTTGCTGGCAGGCCGTCGTGGCGAGCAGCAGGATGGTGAAAATCGCTAGGATGCCATACTTCATAGTGCATAACCCCCGTTCATGCCTCGCCGGAAGCAAGAGTCATTTATAAAAGTTCTGGTGAGTAGCCATTCTATAGTGAGAACAGATACCGTTTGTCGTGCTGCCTGATGACGCTGGCTAGCGCAGGCCGAGGCGTTCGAGCAGGCCCTTGTCCGGTTCCGCATCTTCGCCGAACTCCTTCGCGAGTTCCTTCATCAGCCGTTGCTGCTTCCGCGTCAGGCGCTTCGGCGTCTCGACTTGCGTCGTGACGAGCTGGTCACCACGGCCATGACCGCGCAGGTGCTTGACACCTTTGCCCCGCAGCCGAAAGATGGTGCCGCTCTGCGTCCCGGTGGGAATCCTGAGCTTCGCCTTGCCCTCGAGGGTAGGCACCTCGATCTCGGCGCCGAAGCTCGCCTGGAAGAAGCTGATTGGGCACGAGAGCAGGATGTCATCGCCGTGACGCTCAAAGACCTCATCGTCCTTGACCGTGAGGAAGACGTAGAGGTCGCCGGCAGGCGCGCCTTTCTGACCGGCTTCGCCCTCACCAGCAAGACGGAGACGACTGCCATCAGCAACGCCTGCAGGAATCTCAACCTCGAGTTCCTTCTCTACAGGCAGGGTGCCCTCTCCGTGGCACGTGCCGCAGTGCTCGAGGATGCGCTGGCCCTCTCCGTGGCATGCCGGACAGGCTCCCGTGCTCTGGAAGATGCCAAACGGCGTCCTTCGAGCCTGCCGGACGTAGCCTGCGCCGTTGCAAGTACGACACGTTTCAACTTTCGCCCCGCCCGAGCCATGACAATCAGGGCAGGTCTCGTTCCGCTTGACCATGATGCGCTTGCTCGTCCCGAATGCCGCCTCCTTGAGCGTGATGTCCAGGTCGTAGCGCAGGTCGGCGCCGCGCCTGGCACGTCGGTTGCCACGGCTACCAAAACCCGAGCCGAGTCCGAAGATATCGCCAAGATGGTCGAAGATGTCGCCAAAATCCGTGCCGGCGCCGAAGCCTGAGAAATCGAATCCTTCAAATCCTGAGAAGCCCGGACCGGGACCGGCAGAGCCGTTGCGCGTGAATGCCTCATGACCCAGGGTGTCGTACTGCCGGCGCTTTTCCTCATCCCCGAGGACGGCCGCGGCCTCGTTAATCTCCTTGAATTTCTCGGCCGCGGCAGGATCCCCCTCGTTCATGTCGGGATGATATCGCTTCGCGAGCTTCTTATAGGCCTTCTTGACCTCCTCACGGCTCGCATCGCGTCCGATGCCGAGGATCGCGTAATAATCCTTCGCCATCAGCTCACTTCTTGCCCTTTGCCTTGTCCGTCGTGCCTTTCTTGGCGTCCTTCGTGGCGTCCTTCGGCTCTTGCACGTCCGTGAAGTCCGCATCGACAACCTTATCGCCCGCGCCGCCCGCGTCTCCCTTGGCCGCGTCAGCGGAGCCTTGCTGCGCGGCTTGCTCCTGCGCGACCTTCTGATACATCTCGACGCTGAGCTGCTGCACCTGCTTCTGGATGTGCTCAAGCTTCGCCTTGATTGCAGGAACGTCCTTCTCCGCTGGCTCAAGCAGCTTCTTCAGCTCCTCGACCTCTGCCTTGACCGACGTGAGCTTCGCCTCGTCCACCTTCCCCTTGATGTCCTTGAACAGGTTCTCGGCCGTGTAGACGAGGGTATCGGCCTGGTTGAGCACGTCGGCTTTCTCGCGACGCTCTTTGTCCTCAGTCTCATACTTCTCCGCTTCCTGCCGCATCTTCTCGACCTCGTCCTTGTTCAGGTTCGTGCTCGCAGTTATCTTGATGCTCTGCTCCTTGCCCGTGCCCAGGTCTTTCGCGTTCACGTGAACGATGCCGTTCGCATCGATGTCGAACGAGACCTCCACCTGCGGCACGCCACGCGGCGCGGGAGGAATGCCGACGAGGTCGAACTGGCCGAGGAGCTTGTTGTCCCCTGCCATCGCCCGCTCGCCCTGGAAGACGCGCACCGTCACGGCCGTCTGGTTGTCCGCCGCGGTGCTGAAGACCTGGCCCTTCTTCGTCGGGATGGTCGTGTTCCGCTCGATGAGCTTGGTGAATACGCCGCCGAGCGTCTCGATGCCGAGGCTGAGCGGGGTGACGTCCAAGAGGAGGACGTCCTTCACTTCGCCAGCGAGGACGCCGCCCTGGATGGCCGCCCCGAGCGCGACCGCCTCGTCCGGATTCACGGACTTGTCGCCCTCCTTGCCGGTGAGGCTCTTCACCAAGGCCTGCACTGCCGGGATGCGCGTGCTGCCGCCGACGAAGATGACCTTGTCGATCTTCTCAGCCGTGAGCTTCGCGTCCTTCATCGCCTGCTGGGTTGGCCCTTTAAGGCGTTCGATGATGGGAGCGAGCATCTTTTCGAACGTGGCGCGCGTCAGGTCCATGTTGAGATGGAGCGGCCCGTTCTTGTCAGCGGTGATGAACGGGAGGTTGATGGTCGTCTTGGTCTTGCTCGAGAGCTCGATCTTCGCCTTCTCCGCAGCTTCCTTGAGGCGTTGCAGGCTCGTGGGATCCTTGCGCAGGTCGATCCCTTTCGTCTTCTTGAAGTCGTCCGCCATCGCGTCCATGAGGAGCTGGTCGATGTCGTCGCCGCCGAGGTGATTGTCCCCGCTCGTCGCCTTCACCTCGAAGACGCCGTCCCCGAGCTCGAGGACGCTCACGTCGAAGGTGCCGCCGCCGAAGTCGAAGACGAGGATAGTGTGGTCGTGGCCCTTGTCGAGACCATAGGCCAGGCTAGCCGCTGTCGGCTCATTGATGATGCGCAAGACTTCGAGACCGGCGATCCTGCCCGCGTCTTTCGTCGCCTGTCGCTGCGCGTCCTCGAAGTAGGCAGGCACGGTAATGACCGCCTTCTGGACGGGCTGGCCAAGATACGCTTCTGCGTCCGCCTTGAGCTTCTGCAGGATCATCGCGCTGATTTCCTGAGGTGTGTAGTCCTTGCCCCAGATGCTGACCTTGTGGTCCTCGCCCATGTGGCGCTTGATGCTGCGCACCGTGTGCTCAGGATTCGTGATTGCTTGGTTCTTCGCCACCTGGCCGACGAGGCGCTCGCCCTCTTCTGTCATGCTCACGACACTTGGCGTCGTCCGTGCTCCTTCCGCATTGGGGATGATGGTGGCCTTGCCGCCTTCGAGGACGGCGACCGCACTGAACGTGGTGCCGAGGTCGATGCCGATGATTTTCTCTAATTGCCCTTTTTTCTTCTCTTCCGCCATGTACATCACCTATTTTGTTATCATTTTGTTATCTTGCCCTATTTTGCTATCTTGACTTTCGCAGTCCTGAGGACGCGATCCTTGAGCTTGTAGCCTTTCTGCAATACGTCGAGGATGGTGCCTTTCGGCTCCTTGGATGCTTCCGTCAGCATGGCCTCGTGAAGTACAGGATTGAAGCTGCCGGCTCCAATCTCGGTGACGCCGTTGTCTTCTAGCAGGCTCTTTAGTTGGGCGTATATCATTTCGATGCCCTGGTAGAACGCGTCTTTTTCGACCGCGTTCTTGAGTGCGAGCTCAAAGCTGTCCAGGAGGGGGAGGAGCTTGGCGATGAAGGCGCCTGCCGCGTACTGGGCCCGCTCTTCGCGTTCTTTCTCGACGCGCTTCTGGTAGTTCTCGAATTCCGCCTGGAGGCGCTGGAGCTGCTCCCGGAGGTCCTGGTGCTTGGCTCGCACTTCGCGCTTCGTTTCTTCCTGTGTCACGGAAGCGTCCGCTTTCGTTCCGGATTTCTTGTGTGTGGTCTTCGCGCTCATCTCACGTCACCGTGCACTTGTCTGTTGAGCTTAAATCAACGAAGATGGGTTAGAATGAACTTATATTTAAGAGTTTCGTTTTTGAGGTGCTGAAGATGAAAAGAACGGCTCGCATCTCAACGGTTCCGTTGCAGCTCTTCGTTCACTGCCCGCTCCTGCCACCCGGCAGCGAGGAGAGAAGCCTTGACCCGCTCGCGCGTGTGCCCGGAATCGAGTTCGGCCTTGATGAACGCACGCAGCTTGTCCAAGGCTTCCTCGCTGTACAGCGCCGTCTCGGACGCGCGCTCTGACTGGAGGTCGTTCATGAGGGAGTCGAGCAGCGTCGCGTCCCAGCCGACCTTGACCAGGCTCTTGCGGATGGCCGTGAGGTCATAGCCGAGCTCGAGCTTCTCCCTGATGAACGCCTGGGCCTTCTCGTAATCGTCATGCGGGTGCATGCCGCGCTCGGCGAGATATTCGCGCCCGAACTCGTCCAGCACCGTCGTGATGATGTTCTCGGGCCAGCCCGAACCGCGCAGCTGGGCTGCGATCGCGTCGCGCCGGTAGCCCTGCCGGAGTTCCTTATCGACATAACGGCGGAGCTGCTCGACCGGATCGAGCGCCTCGTCCGGAATCTCGGCGATGCCGATTATGGGCTCGTGCTCCTCCGTAGGGCTGTCTGCCGCAGCCTCGTTCACCTTCGTCACGCGACGGCGGTTGTTCACGACATAGTAGCCGCCGAGGACGCCGCCGACGATGAGGACGATGATGAGCCCGAACCAGGGGATGGTCTGCACGATCCTCGGCGTAGTGCGCTCGCCAGTTGTAGAATCCTGTTCCGAACTGCTTGGCGTGGACTCCTCGTCACCCGGCCCGGTCGTGACGTCACCAGTCACGCTGTCGCCAGAAGTAGTGGGTTGCTGACTGGTTTCTTCGTCGCCGCTCGCCGAGGACGGTGCAGGCACGACGATGGCAAACATGCTCAGGCCGGGGCTGTCGGCAAGGTAGCTGAGCGTCTTCGTCCCTTGGCTGACGAGTCTGGTCGGAACAGATTCCCAGTTGCTCAGGTGGTAGCGGAAGAGCTTCACCTGGTCGGGAGTCGCGTCGCCGATGGCATCCTTGTCAATCTGGAACTCAATCGTGACCTCGGAGAGATCCTCTGTGGAGATGCCGACATGGTCGACGCGCTCGTAGCCAAGGGCAATGAGGTCTGTGCCGAGCGTCGGCACGGTCTCGCAAGCGATATGCAGGACGTGGGTGAGCGTGAACGTTGCTCCGTCTGCGAAGTCCTGCTGCACGGTGAAGGTGACCTTCTTGATGAGGAACTCGTTGCTCGTCGCAGCGAGCGTATACTCCTTCCCCTGCTCGAGGAGGTCGTAGATGTGGCTCGTACTCGGCGGGGTCTCGAAGCAGGGATTGTCGCCCGTGTCACCGGCGCCGCCGCCACCGCCGCCACCGCCGCCGTCGTTCCCGTTCGGTGTCATGAAGGTGACGGAGATGGTGGTGTTTTCGTTGCTGGTGAGGGTGATCGTGCCGCCCGTCTCGATGATTGGTGCCGCGAGCACGAGCGGGACGAGACAGAGTCCGAGGAGGAACAGCACTGGTTTCATGGTTTTCCTATCCGAAGATGCCGAAGCCGTAACTGCCAGTATAGGTGCCCGGGACGAGGCCCTCATACGGCTGGATGGTGAGGGTGAGCTGCTCGTTCTTTATCTGCGCCGCCACGTCAGCGAGGGGCATGGTGACGTAGCTCGGCACGGCAGCGATGTCGTCAATCGTCACGTTCCCCGGGTTGCCGCTATAATCCACGCTCCCGCTCACCGTCACGGTCTTGCTGCCGTCGCTCAGCCGTGCATAGGCTGGCAGGAAGGTGTTCCCGCCGTTCGAGAGCGCGAGGAAGGCCTTGACCGTGCTCCCCGCGCTCTTCGCGCTCACGTTGAAGGTGAAGGTGATGTTCGCGCCGCCGATCGTGGCGCTCTGGCTCGCGCTGCTCGTCACGCTGCTCTTCATGGCCGGGATGCTCTCCCAGACGACCGTCTCGCTCCTCGTCGCGGTACCATTCCCGACCGTGAGGTTCAGGGTCCAGTTGCCCGCGGGGAGGAAGCGTCCGTCGAAGCCTTGCGTGAGCAGGTAGCCGGTGTCGTTGAGCTGGGTCGTGTTCCATGAGCGGTTGCTCCATACAGCCGTGCCGTTCCCGATCGTGAGGTTCACGCTCGTCGCGTCCGTGCTGAACGAGGCGTTGAAGCCGAAGGTGTCGATTCCAATGCTGGCGTTCGTCGCGTTCAGCTCGATGAACGGGGCTGATCCTTGGATGCTCCAGTTGAACGGCGTGTCCGTCATCAGGGTAATCGCGTCGTTCTGGCCGTTCAGGTTCGGCAAGAAGAGGTATTTTGTCGTGGTGTAGTTGCTGCTGTTCCACGACGCGTTCGCGTCCACCTTGCCGGCCGCATCGCTGATTCCGGTCCAGGTGGAGGCGCCGCCGAGCGTGTCGACGACCGTGACGTTGACGCTGCTCACAGGATTGCTGTCCTCGAGGAGCGTCACCGGGTAGACCCTGACGAGGCGCTGCGCGCCGAGGAAGGCGACGGGACTGCTGTCAGTGAAGGTGACGTTGCCCTGGAGTACGAGGCGGTTGTTCGCGCTCACGCCGGCGACGCCGATGGTGACGTCGTTCAGGTCGTTGTTGCGACCAGTGAAGGTCCAGGTCGCGTTGTACGCGAGCTCCGTCGTCGTGACGTTGAGATTCTGCGCAGTGACAGTGGCGTCGGCCACTTGCTGGTTGTCCAGAGTCGTCACGTTGACGTTGTTCAAGTCGAGTGTCATAGTTGTTGTGGGGGAGTGGAGTGTGAGGGTGCCGAATGTGGAATCCTGGAGCAGGAAGGTGCCGTTCCCAATCGTGAGGTTGTGGTCGCTGCTGGTGAAGTTGGTGGATGTTGCTGCCGTGACCGCGATGCCCGTCGCCCGGGTGTTGCCGAGCCGGAGCACAGGCATGCTATTCTCGGTGATGCTTGTCGTCATGATCGTGCCCTCCTTGAGGCCGCTGCTCTCGAAGCCACGGTCGTACAGGCTGAGGGCGAGCAGCGTGATGTTCGAGTCGTTGATGTCAACCTTGTTCACACCGTTGCGCAGGGAGAGGTTGATCGTGCCGAAGGTGCCGTTCAGGAATGCTGTGTCGAGGCGCAACAAGTTGAGGGCATGGTTCGTCGTGACGTTGTCGAGCGTGACGTTCACCCGGTTGTCGCCCGTCGTGGCATACGCTTGGATGACTTCGCTCGAGCCAACACTGAAGACCGTGTCGCTGATGCTCACCGTGCTCGTCCCGTTCGCGTAGAGGCTGCTGTTGAAGGCGGATCTGGTGGCGGTGAACGTTGCTGTGTTCTCGAGCCTGATGTCGCCGGTGCTGAGGAGCGTGGAATTGGTGAACGTTGCCGTTGCAGCCCCGGAGAGGAGGAGATCGCCCGACAGGTTGAGGATGGCGTCGTTCGCCGTCACGGCCGCGGCGCCGACCGGGTTGAAGCCAGTGATGGCGAGCGTGACGTTGTCGAGCGAGAACGTGCCTCCCGTCAGCACAGGAGCCGAGGAAAGGATGCTCGTATCCGCGACGGTGAGGATGCCGGCCCTGATCGTGACGTTGCCGACGAGGCGAGCGCTGTTGTTCAGGAGCACAGTGCCGTTCGCGAGATAGAGGCTGCCGTTGAGTGCGCTGTTGTTGATGATGAGAACTGATACGGCGTCAGTGAGATTGATGCCCGTCGCCGTGAGATTGGTGGCGTTGGTGAAGGTGACGTTGCTGTTCGTGATGTTCACGTCGCCCGTGATGGTGATGGCAGTCCCATTGTCGCAGATGACAGTTATGTCAGTGATGTTCCAGCTGCCGCTCCCTGGCGGGTTGCAATTCATCGCCGCGAGAACGCTCGCGCTGGCCAGCAAGACACTGAAGGCTATCGCACACAGGAATACACGTTGCACCGCCACACCTCTCCCTTGAGGACTCGGCCTGACAGGTTATTTAAAGGTTTCGCCAGCTTCGGCTCTTCGCCACATGAGGTCGCGCCCCGACGCAACGATTCCGGACTCGTGGAGAACGACGTGACCGCGCGCATCAGTGTTCTTTCGTCAGTCAAGACCGTGACCTGTCCGTCTGCTGACACGCCGAGGCGGCGCTCTTTGCCGAAGAGCCGACGGACGCTGAATGAGAACAAAAGCTATATTTACTATTATTTGAGAGTAATTTACGAAGAAGATTTTATAAATGAGGAAACATTCGCAAGAGCATGCGCAATGGCATCCTGGCTATAACAGTCACAGGCGCACTCATCGTCGGCGCGAATCACGCATGCAACTATCTCAGGCAGTTTCCTGCCGTCGCGGCGGCATACAATAACCAAGCGACACAGATATCCCGGCTACACCGTTTTGCACAGGAAGAGCTGCAAGGGCTCTTACCACCAACAAAGATACGGCTTGAACCATGGCTCGAAGCAGATTTCTATTTCTCAGGGGATGGCAAGCTGCTGGAGGCAGGATACCACTTCAACCACTCTGAACACCGACTCGAAGAACGCGTCAGCGCGTATCGGACAAAGGACCCCGGCGTCTTCGTCCAGACCAAGTGGACACCAGGCATATACGACCCGAGACTCGGCACCATCTTCTTGAACTCGCGTGACGGTCTCAGCGTACGCAAAGCAGGACACGAGCTTATCCATGCAGCGCTCAATCCTGCGATAGCAAACACGGAACTCTCTCCGCAGAAGAGGGAACTTGTGGAAGCGTTCGCGGAGACCTTGGGAACCATCTCGCTCACCAATGCGTTCTATGGCGTGCCTGCTCTCGATCACACCCATATGACTGCGTATCAGCAAGCAATCTCATGCTCGGCAAAAAGCGTCGAATTGATGGGCGAACGACTTCCTCTTCAAGTCAACGATCAGCAGATCTTCAGTATCGCGGCACGTATCGCACTCGAACCGGAGAATCTCGCGACAAGAGTCAGAGACGCACGGAAGGCACTCACCTGGTGACGCGCCTCACGACAAACGGCACCTCACCATACATCTTTTCCCACACCAAGACAGGAATCTTCTTCTTCCATCCTTTGCGCGTATCCTCGAGCCGCCATTCTCCCTCGAGGGCGTCAGTTATCGGTTGGAGATGCGAATCAGCAGCGATGCTGGTCGGATCGAACCCATAGAGATTGTCATGGAGCTGACGAAAGTAGAGGTCCGCCGCAGGGAGATCAGGGAAATGGTTGCTCAAAGCACCCATATTGACAACCAGGAGAGCGGGCGTAATCAAACGCACAGCTATGACATTCCCTTGGATGTAGGTGAAGAATGACTGGGCGTTCGCCACTTTCGCATCATCGTTCCGCGCTTTCGCTTCCGAGACCGTCTGCGGCGGCAGCGTCGGCTTGCTCGACTCTGTCCGGATGGCGAGGCCGCTGTTGTCGATGCGGCCCGCGTCTACGGCAGCGGTCACCTGGTGCCAGAGCGGCGTGCTCGCGACATCCCATCTCGGCAACCGTGGACGATTATCAAAGACCGCCTGAATAGCGGCGCCGTCATAAGCATGGCGGCAAGCGCCGTTGAGCCAGCCATAGCATTCACCCACCGAATAGCAGGTCGTGTTCACCGAGCCGTCACTCGGCCACGGACAAGTGAGCGATAAGCCGGGATATGCGGAAGGCGACGAACCCGTGACGAATCCAGTGGAGGCGATGACACTGCCGGATACCTTATCAACTTCTGCTTTGCTCGTTGCATCGACAACGATGTAGTTTTTGGTACTCTTGTAGGATGGAGGAGGAGATTGGTCATCCAGAGATATAAATAATGTATTCGAGTTCATAGTCTCTTTCTCAGAACCTTCTGTGATAGCACGCCATGCAACATGAATACCGCCGCTGATCGCCCCTCCAACAGCACCAAATCCTGCTCCTGCTGCCGCGAAGGGAACGCTCGCTAAGAAAGCACTACTGGCACCCAAAGCAAAACCTCCGACAGCACCGGCCGTTGTACCAACTGCGATATGCCATCTAAAGTCTTCCCATTTTGATTTCGAAAATCCATAACTCGCTCTAACCTCCCATTGATTATTTTGTCTAGTTACAAGCAAATCGTTGTATGTGCCAGTGCTCTGAGGCCCGTCGGGAAAATATGCCGTCTTATACGAGCGCGAAAATGCAATGTCGGAAGGATCAATACTCAAATAGGAACGCGTTCCAAATCCCACCTCTTCCTCGACGTTCTTAATTTTTTCCTGATTATTATTACCCATGCTCGTCTCCGATTGTGGCATCAACAACTGAAAGATTTTCTTCTTATCTTTAGGCCCTGTTGATATGAAGTCGTAAGCCTTGTCACTTTGCACATTCAGAACAGTAGCTCCCACTGTAGGTGGCATCGTCAGCGCTTCCGGGTTGTCGAGCGTCCCTTTGAGCTGGACAGGCGTGTAGGTATCCTTTTTCCCATACTTCTCTGGCAAGAACTCTCGCAGAGCTTCATCCGTGCAGAAGGCGATCTTCTGGGGTTGACCGCCGATTAGCGAGAATTGGTGGAGGTTCTCTTCTATCGGGAGGGTGAAGCTGAAATCTTTGAACTCCCCTGCCGCGCAGAAAGGGATGGGTTTTTCATCTTCAATCTTTCCGAACAGCGTGAACCCTGTGAACGTGGAGCGAGGTTTTGAACCAGGATACGTGGCGACGATCTTCTCATCCTTGAACCTGAGCTTCTTGAGGCCGGCCTCATCAGGCTCGGAGATGAGTTCCACTTTCTCGACCGGTTTCTGCAGGATGTAGACTTGACCGCCCGTGTTCTCGAAGCCGTAATGGAAGTTTTTCTCAGGACCGTACTTGCCGAGCGTGATGCTTTTGAATGAGCCTGTCTCCCGGACGATTGCGACGATCTTCTCGCCAGACTGGACGAAATCGAGCGTGATTTTGCGTCCTGAGTTAGGAACACGAGGATCATCGACCTTCTGCCGAACGACCTTGAACGCTCCCTTATCCAACTGCTTGAGGACGCCACCTTCGCCAGCCAGTGTATTCTTTTCGATGGTAACACTCTCTGAAAGCTCTGGAGAAGGCTTTTGCGTCTCGGATTGGATCTTCAACGGCTTAACCGAGCCCCCAATCGTGAAGATGTTGTCTGTGCCTGGGCTCCAGATGAGGTTGCCGTTGTTGATACCTACAGAGTTGAAGAGTGCAAGCTTATCTTTATTTCCGAGTTCAGAAGTAAGATCAGTCGCATACTTCCCGTTCAGATTCGCTGGGAAGAGAACCATCTTCGGCAACGCATAATCCTGAGTCGGGAACTGGAGCGTCTTCGTGACGCCACCCTCCAGGAGCTTCTTACAGGAGATGACCCAGCGGGAAGTTCCCGAAACATAGTCTTCCCCGTTCTTGATTTTCACATTGATTGTGAAGCCTTTCTCGAGGACGCCGATGATGCAGGCGGACGGCAAGGGCGAGTCCGGGGCAGTCGCTGTTTTCGAGAGCTTGAACGTCAGCGTACAAACCTCGCCGGCAACGCAGGGGTTCTGAGTTTGCGTGATTGTGGCCTGCCAACCCGTGAGTTTCTGCGGCACCTGAGCTGCTCCAGGCTGAGTGGGCGACGGTGGGGCTGTGGGTGAAACAACCCCGGCATCGTCTTGGTTCACTATGGATGAAGCAAACGTGACATCGTCTTTGTTCACGATACCGTCACCGTTCGGGTCAAAGTTCTTTCTGCATTTCTCTGAGTTCCAAGAGTTCTCTGAGATTAAAAGGGGCAAGAAAATACCCTGGAACGGATACAAGTAAGCGTTGATTTCATCCGCCGTCGCGGGATTCCCGTCCTTCAGGCTCAAGTCCTTGGTGAAGCTGTGACTGCTCAGCTCGTCAGTGAACGTGACGTAGCCGTCCGACAGCTTGGCGGTGATTTTTGTCGGTGTGCAATCCTCAAAGTTAGTATAATAAGTTTGCATCTTCTTGTCGATGCAGAGTTCCAAGGTGGCTGTGCTGTCAGCGCAGACATCTCCCTTTGGTATCAGTGCAATCTTCGTGAATGGCGACGGTGGATTCACCATCAAATATTTGTTCTCCTTCGGTGTCAGGATGATCGGGTCAGGATCCTGGGCGGCCAGCTTCGTGACCAACTCGAACCAGATGGGGGAGGGGATGATAGGAATCTGTATCGTCTGGTCAGTATAGGCACTCTTCAGGTAGACCATGTAGCCACTCTCTCCGACGACCGTGCTGAGCTTCCTCACCGAGGTTATCTCGTAGCTCTGCGTCCGCCCCCGCTTCGTCCAGAGGTAGAACGATGGCTTGCACTCGTTCGGAGGGGTGTTGACATGCAGGAAGAAATCACCTGCCTGGACGCCGTTCTTGAGGCTGACGTCGGTAACGCAAGGGCCAGAAGAAGAGTCGGAAGGCGTTTCCTTAATTTTGAAGGCGAGTTCGTTGACGAGCGTGTCGAAGCCGAGATAAGGGTCGTCACATGTGGTGAGATCTCCGTTCTTATTGGAACAGACGACTCCTTGCTGCTGAGCCTCGATGGGCGTCTCGCTGGTTGCGCCCGGCGAGGATCCATAGTCGATGACATCGAACTCGTACCTTGGGTGATTCTCACCGAGCCGGGGTTTGAGGTACACCCTCTTTCGCGCGGCATTGTAGAAAAGCCTGTACTTTACCTTGCACTTGCCATTCGTGCAATCCAGTTTCTTCTTCGCGATTCCCTTCTGGACATATCGATTTTTTGAGCTGGCGTCAAAGGTTACTGTAATTTCGTGCTGCTGATTTTTTTTTGTGAACGGCGCATGCAAGGTTATTTTTGTTGGTGTGACGCTGAGCACGCCGTAAACATCGTCGCCCGAAGGCGCCCGCAGCATCAGGGTGTTGTCGCTGATTCCGAAGATCAGGCTTGCCGGGTTCGGGTGCGTATAGGGCGTATAGTCATTGCTCGCGCTCACACTGGTAGCGACGAGGACGACGAGCAGCAGGAGTGTCAGGAGTCGTTTCATCGTTCCACCTCAGGCAACCCCGATGATGATGGGCTGCTGTATCTCCTCACCACTCGCTGTGTAGCCATACGCGACAGCCGTGTACGTACCAGCGACAGTCGTATCAATCTCATACGTTAAGGGATTCACGTAGACGCTCCCGATGATTGTGACGTCCTCGGGCAACGTCGAAGGAAGCGCGAGGCTGCAAGGGTTGTTTGCCTGGCAGTTGACAGTAATCGGATCGAGTATCTGTGGCGGGGTGGGTGTCTCGGCAGGGATGCAAGGGGGCAACTCGACCGTCACCCTTCCCGGCATGCCTTGTGAATCAAGATGATCATAATCATAGAATGTTGCTTGCATCGTTCCATCCATACGCTGTGTCAAGTCAGCGTAAATCCCCTCGTCCTGATACGCGTAGAGGTTCACATAACAGTTCTTGTCGATGAATTCTTCGCCGACTGATGGAGCCGCAGTACCGCTCCCTCCGCTTCCCGTTGGTGTAGTGCCACTCATGCTCGCACGCAAACCCAATCCTTTTTCTAAGAGAGGCCGAAAGCCAGTCTTGATGTTCGCCTGGTAATCGGAAAGCGAATATTTCGCCCCTTGGTATTCGCCGCTGACGATGTAATGCGCGGTGACAGATGCTCCGTCGTTGCTGAAGGCGATATGCACGGTGGGCGGAGTCTCCTGTTCGATGAAGAGGCTCGCCGTATTGAATCGGTAGAAACAGTTCGGGAATGAGAGGGCGATATCCTCTTCAAGCATGGCTTCCGCATCGGCGAGTGAAGAGACATCGGCCCCTTCATCCGCAAAGCTTTCAAGCGAATCCTGCGCCGTCTGGCTCAGGCAGTCGTCCACTCGCTGCTGCATCCGCCCCGCTTCAGCGGCGAGTTCGGGATTGCCCACATAGAGCTGCTCGGACGTCTCGTGCGTCTGGACGCGTTGCTGCTGAATCAGGTAAATCGCGATGACGATGGCAATGAGGAGGATGACGCCGAGAAGCACGAAGAAGGCCACCTGCGCACGTCTGCCCGTTCCACCCATACGGTTCTTCCCGACGATAGGCTATTTAAATTTTTCTACGGCCAGGACCTATTTCGACAGGCGATACTCACGCGACTGGGCGCGAGGCCCAGAGCTGCTGGGGCGTGTGCGGCGTGTCGCAGAATCCACAGTCATACGTCCACAAGACAACGGACGGCAAAGAATAAGAAAAACTTATAAATAAGTAATACTTACTCTGACTCATGGAAGCGATTGAAACGACGAGGATGTCGACCCGCGGCCAAGTCATCATCCCGAAGAGCATCAGGGACAAGGCCAAGCTCGAGCAGGATGATCTCTTCGCGGTCACCGCCGCTGACAAGAACACCATCATCCTGAAACGATTCGACAGGAAGGAATGGACGAAAAGGTTCCGAGAACTGCGCGCGAGCATTGATAAAGATATGACGATGGACGAGATCAATGACATCGTCAAAGAGGTCCGTCGTGATCGACACAAACGTGCTCGTCGCGGCAATAAAGAATCCTGAAGGCACCTGCGCCAAATTGTTTGAGAGCAAATGTGCATACTCATAACTGATGATATTCTTAATGAAGTCAAGGGCGTCGAGACCAAAATTCCGAATCTCAACTTGAACAAGCCCTTGGCGTGGCATCCGCATCCTCTCACCACGAGCATTCTTCGAACTCTACAGGAGGAAGTAGAGCATCACCGGCACGAGGATGCAGCCCATTCCATGGACGCGCGCCGTCTTCACCGTCGCCGGAATCACGCCCAGCGCCGTCGCAGTCACGAGGATGAGCAGGCCGGTCCAGCCACTCAGCAACGGCGTGAGGCCAACGAGGAAGGCGACAATGCCCCAGACCAAGGCCTTGTAGTTGACCTTGCTGATGAGCTTCGAGAAGACACGACCGAACCACAGCGCTAGCATCGCTCCCAGCCCCGCTGCGACGAGGGTCACAGCCAGGAAGAGGAGGATGTGCACCACGCCGACGCTGTCGACGAGCTGCTGCACCGCGATGATTGAGCCGTTCCGCGCCTTGCCAAGCACCAGCAACGTCGCGAGGGAGAGGATGAAATTCACCGTGTTGATCGAACCTTGCAGGAGCATGTAGCCATGATCACCGAGATCACGGGTGATCTGCAAAGAAAGCACTGCCGCAGTCGCGGCTCCCAGCCCGGGTAACATAGCAGTAAGAAATCCAGAGAACTGGCCAGAAGCGAGGGCCTTGATTGCAATACCCTTCTTGACCTTAATCCGCGGGTCCGTCGTCTCCTGCGGCGGGATGATCGTCTCGTCATTCAGGCTGATTAGCAGGGTCGAGACGCCGAACAGGCCAGAGAGCAGCGGAAACAAGGGATTCTCGAGCCCTGGCAGGTTGAGCACGATGAGCCCGAGGCTGCCAGCGAGGAGGAAGATGAGCGCGGCCCACAACCTTTTCTTGTCCCGGAGCACCATGAAAAGCGCCACGGCGAGCAGGAGCCAGCCCATGACCGCCTGGAAGAAGGGATACGCGTACCGGACGATGAGGACGAAGAGAGGAAACAAGAGAACACTCAGCAGTGCGGCTCCCAGCGACCCAATAATGGTCAGCTTCACCGCCATCAAGCCCCATCCTTTCAAGAGATACCGATGTCCTGGTAAGACGCCGAGCGCAGTAGCGGCATCAGGCGCGCCGAGGAAGATACTAGGTATCGAATCGAGGAAGGTGTGCACCACCGACATGCTGATGATGAAGCACGCGAGCGCGAGCACTGGAAAAGAGAGCAACAAGACCGGAGAGGCCGCGAGCAGCAGCACAGCCACCAAGTTGATATGAATGCCCGGTGTCAGGCCTGTGATAATGCCGGCAAGCACACCGAGGAGGAGCGCGAGGAGTATCTGAAACAGGACCGGGGAGGGCATCATCGCGTCTCAAGCCTCCGCACCACAAGCTCGGGCTCGCCGTCATAGAGCTGGATCTCCCCCTCCATATCCAGAGTCATCCCTTCGCTGACATTCACAGCGTCGAATACGATGGCATTCCTCGTCACCTTTTCTGAAACAGTGAGCAGGGTGATTGAGTCGTTCTTGATATGTCGGACACGCTCGACCAGCCCTGTGACTCGCACCATCTCCCCGTCCTTGGCTGCAGCGACGACCGTGAGCTGCGCCACTGGCAGTTCCGACAGCCAGAGGATGAGGCAGAGCGCCAGGATGCCGACAAGGGATACCGACAACCCGAGAGCGATAAGGACGCGTTCGCTGAGCATAGAATACCCTAAGCTCACTCCTTATTTGTAGGGTTTGGTGAAGAAACCGGAATATTTTTGTGTTGTAGCCTGAAAAGCAACCTTTAAAAAGCCCCTCAGGTTAGCCAATGATGGGTGGTTCGTCTGGCAAAGAAGCCGAAAAGGAAAACGATGAAGCGACAGCAGTCAGAGTTCTCCTTCACGACGACGAAGGACATCGAGGTCCCGAAGACGATCATCGGCCAGGTGATTGGCCAGGACGACGCGTGCAAAATCATCCGGAAGGCGAGCAGACAACGACGGCATGTCCTGCTGATTGGCGAGCCTGGCACCGGCAAATCCATGCTCGGCCTCGCCCTCGCGGAGCTCCTGCCGAAGGAGAAACTTGTGGACGTGCTGAGCTTCGCCAACCCGAACGACGAGAACCAGCCGCTCATCCGGACGGTGAAGGCCGGTCAGGGCCGCGAGATTATCCTCAAGGCGAAACTGGAAAGCGGCGGCATGTTCAAGAACCAGAACCTGTTCCTCCTCTTCCTCGCCATCCTCGCGATGCTCCTGCCATGGTGGATCTTCAACAAGTACACCGCAGACTACAACTCGACGGTCGGCGCCATCATGTTCGTCGCCTTCTTCCTCGGCAGCCTCCTCTTCCTCGTCGCGTTCGTCATGAGCGCGCAGCTTCCGAAACGCATGGGGCGGCAGAAGAACGGCAGTCCACCAAAGCTCATCGTGGACAACTACAAGAAGCAACAAGCCTCGTTCTACGACGCGACGGGAGCCCACGCAGGGGCGCTCCTCGGCGACGTGCTGCACGACCCGTTCCAGAGCGGCGGCCTCGGCACGCCGGCCCATGAGCGCGTCGTCGCAGGCATGATTCACAAGGCACACATGGGCGTCCTCTTCATCGACGAGATTGCGACCTTGCAGCCGCACACCCAGCAGGAGCTCCTCACAGCCGTACAGGAAGGCAAGTATTCCATCACCGGCCAGTCCGAAAGGAGCGCTGGTGCGATGGTACGCACCGAGGCGGCGCCGTGCAGCTTCATCCTCGTCGCGGCTGGCAACGTCGAGACCATCAGGAAGATGCACCCTGCCTTGCGCAGCAGGATTCGCGGCTACGGCTACGAAGTCCACATGGAAGAGACTATGGAGGACACGAAGGAGAACCGGCACAAGATTGCGGTGTTCGTCGCGCAGGAGGTCGTGAAGGACAAGAAGATCCCGCACTTCAACCGCGACGCGGTCGAAGCCATCGTCGAAGAGGCGAGGAAACGCGCCTCGCGCAAGAGCCGGCTCACTCTGCGCTTCCGCGAGCTGGGCGGCCTCATCCGTGCTGCTGGGGATCTCGCCCTCGAGGAAGGCGCGAAGCTCGTCACGCCCTCGCATGTCGAGCGCGCGAAGCGCGCGGCCCGCACCCTCGAGCAGCAGATCGCGGACAAGTACATCGAGCAGAAGAAGGAGTATGAGGTCATCGTCACGTCCGGCAAGAAGGTGGGCCGCGTGAACGGGCTGGCGGTGATGGGTTCCGGGAGCGCCTACAGCGGCATCATCCTCCCAATCGAGAGCCAGGTGACGCCTGGCGGCAAGGAGAACCAGATCATCGCGACCGGGAAGCTCGGCGAGATTGCGAAGGAAGCCATCACCAATGTTAGTGCGATGGTGAAGCACATCTTCGGCAAGAACCTGAACAAGAACGATATCTTTATCCAATTTCTCCAGACGTACGAGGGCGTCGAGGGCGACAGCGCCAGCATCGCAGTGGCGACGACTATCATCTCTGCGCTGCACGAGGTTCCGATTAAGCAGAACTATGCCATGACCGGCTCGCTCAGCGTCCGTGGAGAAGTGCTCCCTATCGGCGGCGTCACCGCCAAGGTGGAAGCTGCCATCGAGGCGGGCATCGAGTACGTCATCGTGCCGAAGAGCAATATGAACGACATCGTACTCAACAAGAAGAAGCTGGCCCGCATACAGATCGTGCCGGTCGAGCGCCTCAGCCAAGTCCTCGACCAGGTCATCGACTGGAAAGGGAAAGAAGCCATCAGAAAGAAGATCAAGCAGTTCTAGCGCCACGTGACCTCAACATCATCCGTCCGTTCGTAGGGATTTATCGTGCGTGTTGTCGGATTGTCAGTTATCTTCCCTTTCGTGTGCATCAGGAAGCCAGTCCAGGCAATCATCGCCGCATTGTCGACGAGGAACTCGTTCTCAGGGATGAAGCAACGCGCATCTCGATCCTCGCACATCTGCCGCGCCATCTCTTGCAGACGCTTGTTGCAGGCGACGCCGCCGCCGAGCACCAACTCTACCTTGTCGCAATGCGCCATCGCGCGCTCCGCAACCTCGACGAGCATGGCGAAGACGGTTTCCTGAACACTAAAACAAATGTCCTCGATTTTTTCTTTATCGTTGAGTGTTTTTCTTTCTAGATGGGTGAGTAAACCAGAGAAGGCGACATCCATACCTTTCACCGAGTAGAGCAAAGGAAGGTACTTCTTTCCTTTTGCAGCAAGCTTCTCGACGTTCGGTCCGCCGGGGAAACCGAGACCGAGCTTGCGTGCGAAGGTGTCGAGGAAGTTCCCGATGCCAATGTCGAGGGTCTCGCCAAAAATCCTGTATTTTCCGCCGTCGTACGCGATCACCTGCGTGTTCGCACCGCTGCAGTAGAGGAGCACCGGATCCTTTGCGGCCGTAACCAAGGAGGCAACTTCGAGATGGGCGATGCAGTGGTTGACGCCGACGAGTGGCTTCTTGTGCTGCATTGCGAGGCTTTTCGCGAAGATGCTGCCGACCTTGAGCGCATGTCCAAGGCCGGGAGCGTTGCTGAACGCGATGAGATCGATATCCTTGAGCGTGAGCTTCGTCTCGGCGAGTGCCTGCTTGAGAACCTGGTCACACACTTCCTCGTGGTGCTCGCCCACCTTGGTCGGAACCATGCCGCCCTGCTCGGTCGTATACATATCCCGAAGATTGCAGAGCACCCTCTGCTTGCCAGCGTCGACGAGGGCGACGCCGAAGGTGTGCGCGGTCGATTCGATGCCGAGGACGAGCATGGAGAGGAGAGGAGCCGGATTATTTAAAAAAGCTGCGAGCGCAATTCTTTTTAACGCCACGAGCATACCCCTGAGCATGACAAAGGTGAAGGAAGCGGTGGTAGCCCTTCTGAAAAGGGCCGATGTGCGCATCAATGGGTTGAAGAAGAGGGATATCCGCGTCATCGACAAGCGCCTCTATAGGCGCGTCCTCACCGGTGGTTCGCTCGCGCTCGGCGAAGCCTACATGGACGGCTGGTGGTATGCGAACCATCTCGATGTCTTCTTCGCGAAAGTACTGCGGGCTAAGCTCGACAGGAGCATTCGCACCTGGAAGTTCCTCAGGGTGTATCTCGCGGCGAAGCTCTTCAATCGGCAACGGTTCAGGAAAGCGTTCCATATCGGCAAGCACCATTACGACATCGGCAACGAGCTCTACGAGAAGATGCTGGGGAAGCATATGCAATACAGCTGTGCCTACTGGAAACGCGCAAAAACGCTCGTGCAGGCGCAGAAGGCGAAACTCGACCTGATCTGTCGGAAACTGCAGCTGAAGCCAGGCATGACACTGCTCGACATCGGTTGCGGCTGGGGAGGCCTCCTCGAATACGCAGCGAAGAAGTACAAGATTACCGGCGTCGGCATCACGGTCTCGAAAGAGCAGGCGAAAGTGGCACGGAAGCGTTGCAAGAACCTCCCCGTCAAGATCTTTATGAAAGACTACCGGGAACTCAATCAGGAATTCGACCGGGTGGTCTCCGTCGGGATGATCGAGCACGTCGGCCCGAAGAACTATCGGACCTACATGAAAGTTGCCCATCGTTGCCTCAAGCAGTACGGGCTCTTCCTCCTCCACACAATCGGCGGCAACAAGAGCGTCGACACCACCGAACCCTGGATCGATACGTACATCTTCCCAGGAGGCGTGATTCCCTCCGCGAAGCAGCTGATGAAAGCAACCGAGAAGCTCTTTGTCCTCGAGGATTGGCACAACTTCGGCCCGCACTACGACAAGACGCTGATGGCCTGGCATAAGAACTTCGTGGAAGCATGGCCCAAACTGAGAAAGGTGAAAGACGCGACCGGCAACCAGAAATATGATGTACGCTTCTTCCGGATGTGGACCTACTACCTGCTCAGCTGCGCAGGCTCGTTCAGAGCGAGGAAGAACCAAGTGTGGCAGCTCGTGCTGAGCAAAGGCTGCCTTCCGAGCTATGAGAGCATCAGATGAGTTGTGATTACTTCTTCTTCCGATAATAACTGAAGTTCGGCCTGCTCTCGACGACTTCTTGCTCCACCCTGATCATGAATTTGAACAATCGAGCCTTGAACTCCTCAAGTTTACCCTGAATAAACTCATATATCTCCACTTCCAAATAGCCCAAGTCCTTCGAGAGCATCAACAGCACATCGAGTTCTTTCGCCGACTTGTACGCATATCCAAGATACGTGAGAAAAACCTTGTTCGAATGACTGCCACTGCCCTCTGCAATGTTCGTCGGGAGCGACGTCACGGCACGACGGATCTGGTCAATGAGGTTCCGCTTCTCCTCATCAGGAAAAGAGGCGATGATCGGATACAAGTCGAGCGTCAGGTTATACGCTTGCTGCCAAATCTGGAGTTTTCGGAAATCTCTTCCCATACAACAAACAAAAAAGAGCGGCTTCATAACGCTATCGTGCACCGATTCGTAAACGGTACGTCTCTGAGGGAGAGCTATCGCTACGCTCGGAGAAAAGACAGAAAAAAAAGCGATGCAACCGTGCAGAGAAGCGACACGTCATGGCTAGACTGTGTAGTACGGACTGTTGGTAACGGCGGGCTGAACACCTCGCCAAAGCTCGGTGCGTACACCCCCGTCCCATCAACCCCATCTTGTATGGGCGTCCTCATGTCTCTTTTCGAGGAGGGCTTCGCGCTTAGATGCTTTCAGCGCTTATCCCCGTGGCGCGTAGCTGCTGGGCCTGCCCTGCCGGACAACCCATCGACCAGTGGCGCCGAGCCACCGTTCCTCTCGTACTAAGTGGTCCTTCCCCTCAGACATGCAACACATCCAGTAGATATCAAACATACTGCCTCACAGCGTACTGAACCCAGCTCACGATCCCTTTTAATGGGTGAACACCCCCACCCTTGGCCGCTTCTGCACAGCCAGGATAGGAAGAGCCGACATCGATGTAGCAAGCCGCGCCGTCGATATGAGCTCTCGGGCGCGACAACTCTGTTATCCCCGGAGTAACTTTTTGGTCAACACTAGGCCCCAACAAGGAGCACTAATGGATCGCTAGGCCAAGCTTTCGCTACTGAAACTCGTCACATTTGAATCCCAGTTAGGCCGGCTTTTGCCCTTGCACTCTACACCCGATTTCTGACCGGGTTGAGCCGACCATTGGGCGCTATTGATATTCTTTCAACAGCGTGCCACCCCAGCCAAACTGTCCACCTACTGATGTCCCGCGTTGGCGGTGAGTGACGTAAATCCCGAAGAGAAGTGTTACATTGGCGTCTCCACAAGAGCTGGCGCCCTTGCTTATAACAACTCCTTCTTACGCTATACAACGAGATTCACGTCACAACAACAGGCTACAGTAAAGTTTCACGGGGTCTTCGCTTCCCACTGGATGTCTCTGGCCTTTGCACCAGAATGGAATTTTCGGAGGGTTCTAGTTAGGGACAGTAGAGATCTCGTTACGCCATTCATGCAGGCCGTCAATCAAACGGCAAGGCATTTCGCTACCTTAAGAGAGTTATAGTTACTCCCGCCGTTTACCAGCCCTTAGCTCCCTTGGAAAGGAGTTTTAGGTACTGACACTGGGCAGACGTCACCGACTATACGCACCTTTGCAGGCTAGCAGTCGGTTAAGTTTTTGTTAAACAGTCGGACCTCCCTTGTCACTGCGCCCTACAAGCGCCTCCATACGGAGACACAAATAGGGACCCCTTATGCCGAAGGCACGGGGCGAATTTGCCGAATTCCCTTAACTAGATTATCCCTTCACGTCTTAGGCTTCTCACCTAGGGGCACCTGTGCTGGTTCTGGGTACGGCTATCAGTGATTTTTCCGCGCTCCCTTTTCATGGATTCCAGGCATGACCGGAACGATCCTACAGGACCGCTATTCCGCGGATTGCTCGAGTTCTCATCATGACGATACTCCCTCGACCTGCCCGCGTTAACACACTTGGCAGCTTGTGTCCGGCTAGCCCGAAACGTCAGAAGCGTGGCTTGCGTTGCCGCGCATACACTAATAGTACTGGAATATTAACCAGTTTCCCTTTCGCGAACACACCCCAATTAGGAGCTCGCTTAGGACCGACTAACCCTTCCCTGATCTGCATTGGGAAGGAACCCTTGCCCTTTCGACGACGGAGATTCTCACTCCGCTCTGTTCCTACTCTTACCAGGATTCTCATTCCCGCACGGTTCACACATGCTTGCGCACGTGCTTTCGCCCGAGCGGGACGCCTGCCTACCGCACACATTGCTGTGGCCTGCAGTATCGGTTATCGATTTAGCCCCGTCCATTTTCGGCACCCGCACCCTTGACGAGTAAGCTGTTACGCACTTTTTAAAGGGTGGCTGCTTCTAAGCCAACCTCCTCGCTGTCTATGGATACGGACAACCTTCACCCTTTCACACTGAAACGATATTAGGGACCTTAACTGCAGTCTGGGTTGTTCCCCTTTCCCGACTCACCCTTACGACGAGCCGGCGTCTCCCGGCATCAACGGCACGCGAACGTTCGGAGTTTGACAGGGAACCGAGGGCGGTAGCCCCCTAAATCCCCAATCAGTATCTCTACCGTACGCGTCACCTCAACCGAGGCTTGACTACGGCCAACTTCGACAGGAACCAGCTATCGCCGGTCTCGATTGGCTTTTCACCCCTACACCCAGGTTACGAGAGTACTTGCACGTAACACCTCTTCGGGCCTCCACGAGGTTTTACCCCCGCTTCACCCTACCCAGGCGTAGATCGACCGGTTTCGGGTCGTATCCGGGTGACTCAAGGCACTTTCACACCTCGCCCCTCATTGCTTGCGGGCATTCGCTTTCGCTACGACTCCCCCTCACGGGTTAGTCTTGCCACGCGGATACACTCCCTGGCACGTTATTCAAAACGGACGGCGCACGCCCGAAGACGCGCGCCCCTCTATTCCTTGCAGGTTTCGAGATCTTTTCACTCTCTGTGAAGAGTGCTTTTCAGCGTTCCCTCGCGGTACTATGCGCTATCGGACTCGAGACGTATTTACGGTTGGAGGTTGTTGTCCCCCGAATTCAGACCCCATTTCCAAGGAGCCCTACTCAGGAACTCTCCACTGCCGTCCAGTCTGCCAGTACGGGGCTGTCACCCTCTCCGGCCCCCCGTTCCAGGGGAGTTCTCGTCGACTGGCGAGGCATAAAAGGAGGTCCTACGACACCACATGTCCCTCTCCTCTCGGGAGGGATTCGGTTTGCCGTCCGCCGCTTTCAGTCGCCCTTACTCACGGCATCCCAATTGGTTTCTTTTCCTGCCGGTACTCAGATGTTTCACTTCCCGGCGTTCGCTAACCTTACGGTTTCAGAAGGAAGTCCCATTCGGAAATCTCCGGTTCAACGGCCACATGCACCTCGCCGGAGCTTATCGCAGCTTGTCACGTCCTTCATCGCCGTCTCGAGCCAAGCTGTCCACCTACAAAGTTTCGGAACAGTCATTAGCCTAAGATCAAATCTTCAAGATTCAATCTGTGACGTTGTCGCTTCTCTGCACGGTCCGCATCGAACGCGAGACTGGCGACGCGCAACGCGCCGAACGTCTCGCCACCGCAGCTGCGGGGCTTGCCCCTGGGAGGGCGGTTCTTGGACCCTTGACCCGCCACGTCTCAGGTGGCGAGCCGCACTCATCTTCGCGATCGAAGATCGCTCAGAGGATTCCATCCGATGCTCGGATGCAACCCAGTGATAGTTGAGAATGAATTTGTGATGTTGGTAACCTACTGACCCGTCTTCAACCCAGTTGAAGGGGGTCCCCGTGAACTCCGTTCACGATGGACCCGTCGATATCCTCGAGCAAAGCTCTCGGGACCGGCGATTCCATCCGCGCTACGCGCGCATGGACCCGTCGGGATTTGAACCCGAAGCCTTCCCGTTGCAAACGGGACGCTCTACCAGGTTGAGCTACGAGCCCAATTTCCAGATACCTGGAAGGAAAAGGAAGGTAGGCGTGGTGACCCAAAGAATGTTCGTCCCATTTTTCATGAAAATAGGGAAAAGGAGGTGATCCAGCCGCAGGTTCCCCTACGGCTACCTTGTGACGACTTAACCCACCTCACTGAGCTGAGATTCAGTCACCTCAAAGGAAGGTGACTTCACCTAAACCCTGCTCGGTTGGTTTGACGGGCGGTGTGTGCAAGGAGCAGGGACATATTCACCCGCATATGATGAAAGCGGATTACTAGGGATTCCGGCGTCACGAGGCTGGGTTGCAAGCCTCGATCTGTACCACGACTGCGTTTCGAGGATTAGCTTCACCTCTCGGTGTCGCATCCCATTGTCACAGCCATTGTTGCGCGCGTGTAGCCTAGTGGATTCGGAGCATACAGACCTACCGTTGCCTGCACCTTCCTCTCCCTTACGGAAGCAGTCCCCACAGTGTGCTCGATCGACATGTCTCGTTAGCAACTGTGGGCGCAGGTCTCGCTCGTTACCAGACTTAGCTGGACACCTTACGGCACGAGCTGACGGCGGCCATGCACTACCTCTCGGCTCGTCGGGCAAGCCCTTCAGACTGGCCTTCATCCTGCCGTCGCCACTAGTGAGGTTCTCTGCGTAGAGTTAGATTAAACCGCACGCCGCACCCCTTGTAGTGCTCCCCCGCCAATTCCTTAAAGTTTCAGTCTTGCGACCGTACTTCCCAGGCGGTGAGCTTAGCACCTTCGTTTCGACACAGCCCATCCTCGTG
>Ga0114931_10001554_pt1 | contig 29323 bp, 23 predicted proteins | sample 2SBtaG_FD_89579 | JGI IMG/M metagenome (GOLD analysis project Ga0114931, IMG submission 89579) | Deep subsurface microbial communities from Kolumbo volcano to uncover new lineages of life (NeLLi) - 2SBTROV14_V59a metaG | ecosystem: Environmental > Aquatic > Marine > Volcanic | place: Kolumbo... | reverse complement strand
GTAATATTAAGTCCCACCGACCAAACGACTTTAATATCCCCCTTAAAACGAGCGGCTAATCCCCCCAATCTTATATCTTTGGTAAAATTCACAGATAAAATATCAATATTATTATCTGACAAAATTCCTTTTATGTTGGAAATAGTAAGCGGATTGAAATCACCGCCAATATTTAAAGGAATCAATGTCAAATCTTTATTCTCTTTATGAATCCTTTTTAAAAAAGCTGAATCTTCCCTACCCAGAATGAAGATATTATTTTGACGTTTTTGCAGACCCCAAGCAACCAAGCGAATCCACTCTTCCATCCCGCCGTATGTATTTTCGTCAATTGAATCTAAAAAAGCGATATTCATTACCTATCCCTGAATTGCATAGAATATAAACGATGGTACAAACCTTTTAACTTCAGTAGTCCCTCATGGGTATCGCTTTCAACAATCTGCCCGTCATCAATAACAAGAATGCGAGTGGCGTTTTTTATAGTAGAAAGCCGATGAGCAATAACCAAAGAAGTTCGATTATGCATCAAACGATTAATAGCTTCCTGTACCAACACTTCCGCTTCGGTATCCAAAGCCGATGTCGCTTCATCAAAAATCAAAATCTGAGGGTCTTTCAACAAAGCCCGAGCAATGGCGATGCGCTGTTTTTCTCCTCCCGAAAGTTTAACTCCCCGATTACCCACTATCGTATCGTAACCTTTTTCCAGTTTCATTATAAAATCATGGGCATTGGCTATTCGGGCTGTTTCCATAACTTTTTCTTTGGGGACATCCGATAACCCGTAAGCGATATTATTAAAGACGGTATCATTGAACAAATAAGTCTCTTGAGTAACGATACCCATCAAAGACCGCAATGATTCCAGTGAAAGGGATTTAATATTATAACCATCAATTAAAATCTCACCTTGCTGAGGATCATAAAAACGAGGTAATAAATCCATTAATGTCGATTTGCCCGCTCCCGAAGGGCCGACAAAAGCTACCACTTCACCATAATTGACCACAAAAGAAATATTTTTAACAATGGAATCACTGCCATTATAACTAAAAGAGACATTTTTGAATTCAATATTTTTGGTGAATTTTTTTATGGATAAAGGTTGAGGAGAATCCACAACTTTTTCTTTGGCATCGATAACCTCAAAAATTCGTTCCGCTGCCGCCATACCTTCCTGAATCTTGATATGAATTTGACTTAACGATTTTACCGGTTTAATCATAGAAAGCATCGCCAAAAGATAAGTCATAAAATCACCGGCATCCATCTCCCCCGTTCCCGCTATTATTTTACTTCCGGCAAAGAGTAATATAATCACACCGGCAATAGTAGCTAAAGTATCGTTAATCGGGGAAGCCAGATGGCGGATACGCGTCATCCATAAAAGGGAATGAAAATAATTATAGGTTGCCTTAAAAAATCTTTTTATCTCGAATTTCTCCATCGAGAAAGCTTTAACAATTCTAATATTATTTACATCTTCTTCGAGGATAGAATTTACATCGGACATACGTTTCTGAGAACGTTCGGAATATTTGCGTAGTTTTTTGCCGATAAACCAAATAAAACCAAAAACCACAGGTAGAATAATCATCGCTAACAAAGTAAGTTTCCAGCTTAGAATAACCAAAAAAGAAAAGAACAACAAAACCATAATAGAATCGGTGACCAAACGATTAAAGCCGATATCCACCGCTTCGTTGAGCACCATCACATCATTGGTCACCCGCGAGATTATTTGCCCCGTGCGACGAGAATGAAAATAATCCAATGACAAACGCTGATATTTCTCAAACAGTTTGTCACGAAATGATCGGATAACCGACTGTTGCACATAAGCCATAAAGAATCCCTGTAAATACAAAAAAAGGTTTTTCAAAAAGACCACCAATAATATAAACCAGCAAAAATTGACCAGTGTTTTTTTTCGTGTATCAGCCATCACCAAAGAATTAATGCGGGTTTTCATTTGTTCTTTGACATAGGATATTTTCTCATTAACATTTTGGAAAAAAGTTTTGGCACTGTCAGTATTCCCATTATAGGGAGCGACTTGCTGCTGAGAAGGTTGGTTGAGTTCGGAAACCACAGGAAGAGTTTTCACTTGAAAAAGAGTCATCAATAACGGACCGAACATCCAAATTAAAACACCGGAAAAAAGCGCATAAAACACCGCTGAAAACGATGCTGTGGAAAGTTGTCTCCAGTAAGGTTTTAAGATAGAAAATGTTCTTACATATAAATTCAACCAACGACTCCTCTGTTTATTTTAAGAATATGATATATTTAGAAGGATAAGTCAACTTGGATAAGTCACATCAAAGCATTATACGTTCAGCATCGGATTTAATAGCAATATCGAATTTCTTCAAAGGAACTTTTACTCTACCCTTGTAGGTTCGTCTTTTGGCTCTGAGGATAATTTTTTTGCCATCGTTAAAGTAAATCTTTTGATGCGCCATCCTTTTTCCTGTTGCTCATAAACAATAATAATTTTCCAAGGACAACCGAGAAAAGTTATGGTAAATTGAGGTCGTTTTTTATTTCTATAATCATCAATCACCGAAGCATCAATATCATTAATAACCGATGTTGGCAACTCATAAAATAACCTCCAAATATTGATAATCGGTCTTTCTTTGGTACAATCAAAAGATTGCATTAACTTGTCTATAGGCTCATAAAGATATTCATTACTCATGGGAAAATATACCAGTAAACTATCGGATGTTATCACTCCCTTGAAAGCCCCTTTGCCCAGATATCCTCTTCCGCCGATGGCAAGTCCCCAATCGGCTTGAAAAACTTCCAGACGAAAAGAATTAATTTTTCCCCGTCTTTTAATTTTGGCATCGAACAAATAAGCTTCGGCAGTTATTTTTTGGGGAGGAATCTTTTCACTAAGAGAGATATTCCTCTGTCGTTGAGGAGGTCCCCCGCACCCGACAATAACTGCCATTAAAAGAGCAAGCGACAGATAATATTTAATCAGACTCATTCCCATATCACATAAACCGCATACCGGAGAATAAATAGACAAAGAAAGAGATGAAAGGACCCAAAATAAACCAAAAACCACCAACGACAATCAAGAGAATTAAAATGAAAGGCCCTACACGATCCAGCTGACTCAAAGTAGCCTCATATCGCGGGGGCAAGACATTTCTTAAAATATGGGAACCATCGAGAGGAAAGAGAGGAATCAAATTAAAAAAGGCTAATGAAACATTTATCATCACAGAGAAATATAAGAACATAATGACCGCATCAGGCAAATGAATCTGCATGGAAATAATCAAACGCAAAATTATTCCGGCAATTAATCCCATACCGAAATTAGACAGAGGACCGGCGGCTGATATCCAGAAATCCGCTACTCTGGGATTGGGAAGATTATAAGGATTAACCGGTACCGGTTTTGCCCAGCCAAAACGAAACCCCGAAAGAAACATCATAATCGTACCAAACAAATCAAGATGAGCCAAAGGATTTAAAGTAAGCCTTCCCATATCTCGCGCAGTGGTATCACCAAACCGCAAAGCGGTCCAGGCATGGAAATACTCATGTACCGTTAACGAGAATAATATCGCCGGAGCGGCAATTATAGCTTTACTGATAAAATCTGTTCCAAACATCAACTTTCACCAAATAAGTAATTAATTTTGCTCAATTTATCAATTATCCCCCTGATTACAAGCTTTAAATTAAAAGACAGATTTTCAAAAAGAAATCTGTCTTTTTAATAACAAAGGGGTTAAAAAAGGAGTTTTTATGAATAAATACCTCTTAAATGAACCACTTCTACTACACGGGTGATAGCCAGCATAAAGGCACCGATTCGCAAACTGGTTTTATTTTTTAAAGCCATATTGAGAACGTCGTTGAAAGCCATAACCATTTTTTCTTCCAAACGACGGTTGACTTCTTCTTCGGTCCAGAAATAACCGATACGATTTTGCACCCATTCGAAATACGATACCGTTACTCCTCCAGCATTGCATAATATATCGGGGATTACCAAAATTTTCTTTTTGGCAAGAATCTTATCAGCCTCGAAAGTGGTAGGACCATTAGCGCCTTCGGCAATAATCTTGCATTTTATCTTAGGAGCATTTTTTTCGGTGATTTGATTTTCCAAAGCCGCCGGGATAACGATATCAACCGGAGCTGTTAAAACACTACTCGGTTTAACCGTTTTGGAATCGGGGAAACCGATAATGGTTTTTTCCTTTTCCACATATTTAATCAACTTTTTGATATTAATCCCTTTAGGATTGTAAATAGCACCGTGAACATCGGAGACATAGAGAAATCTTACCCCCAATTCGTGAAGCAATTTAGCAGAGATAGAACCGACATTTCCAAAGCCTTGAACCGCCGCAGTGGAACGGGATAAATCGAGCTTGAGATATTTGGCGGCTTCCCGTGTGGCAATCATCACTCCCCGACCGGTGGCTTCGCGTCTTCCCAAGGAACCGCCCAGAGTTATCGGTTTACCAGTTACAACAGCGGGCACGGAATGGTTTTCCCGCATCGAATAGGTGTCCATAAACCACGCCATTATTTGGGGACCGGTGCCCACATCGGGAGCGGGGACATCGTCATCAGGTCCGAACAAATGAATCAAATCGGCAACATAACGACGGGTCAAGCGTTCCAGCTCTCCGTTGGACAGCTTGAAAGGATCACAAACAACACCCCCTTTGGCACCACCGAAAGGAATATTGACTACCGCACATTTCCAGGTCATCCAAGAAGCAAGCGCTTGAACTTCATCAAGACTGACATTGGGGTGAAACCGTATCCCCCCTTTGGCAGGACCACGGGCAATGGAATGTTGCACCCGATAAGCCTTGAACATTTTAAAAGAGCCATCATCCATTTTGACCGGAAGATTGGCAATAGTGCTACGACGAGGCATTTTAATGAATTCAAGCGCAGAAGAATCAATATTGAGCTTCTTAGCAGCAGCATCAAACTGATTCATCACATTACCAAAAACAGAGATGGGAATAGTTTTATTCTTTCGAGAAACAACACTTTTATTATGTTTGTTATTTCTATTGTTTGCTTGTGTTTTTCTTTTTGATTTTGAACCGGTTTTTAAAGGCATATTATCTTTTTCCCTTATGTTATTATTATATTAAAATTATTTTCTTATTTTGACACAGCCTTTGAATCGGAGTCATAAAAACGCCAGAGATTGTTTTTGGCGGTATTTATCCCGATGCGAGCGGCTCTTTTTATATTTTTAATCTCAAATGACCGCTCTTCAAGATAAATTACAGAGCCGGTTAAATCAAGCCCATTTTGTTCTCTGGATAGTCCAAACGAACGACAAAACTTACCGGGACCTGACAATAGCTCCACATCTTTTTCCCCCGGCGATAATTGCTTCATAATTTCCACACCTTCTATCGGTTCTGCCGCTCGGAGCAAAAGTGCCGCAGGTTTTCCTTCTTCTTCGGTAACAAAATTCAAACAGTGATACATACCATAAATGAAATAAATATAGACAATTCCCGGTTTCCCAAACATCACCGCATTGCGCTTGGTTTTCCCCCGAGCCGCATGACAGGCGGAATCTTCTTGTCCGATATATGCTTCCACTTCAACAATTCTTGCCGAGAGCTTCCCCAAGGGAGAATGATAAACGATATATTTCCCCAGTATATCCTCGGCAACGTCTAGCGTAGGGCGGTTATAGAAGGAACGGGGTAATTTTTTATATTTTTTCTGAGACATAATGGAAACTTTGAAAACCACGACCTTTATAACTAACCATTGGTATCATGAACCGTGTCAGGCACCAAAGCAACAGCGACTTCGAAATCATATCCGACTTGTTCCGGTCGATGAGCATCAGAACCCAAATAATCAACAATCACACCGGCTTTTTTGGCGGCATTAATAATTTCCATGCGTGGATAATAATGATTCAAGCCATGACGTAGAGCCGAGGTATTTATTTCCAAACCTGTTTTAGTCTCTTTCAAAGTTTGAAAGATTTCTTCCAAGAACGGTTTATGAGCTTTCAGTATTTCTTCGCCATAAAAACCTAAGCCGTATTTCAAATAATATTCAAAATGGGCAATAGTATTAAAAAGCTTGGTTTTGGCAGCGAAATTAACTTGTCGATAGTATTTCTCCACCGCTTGTGTGGCACTGTATTGACTAAAATATTTTTCAAAAGAGCTGTGACAACAAAAACAAATATTATCAATTTCATGGATTCCGCAGAGTAAATAATCAAAATCATAACGGTCTTGAACCTTGGCAACTATTTCTTCACATCCTTCATACCATCCGATTTCAAGACCCAATTTCACCGAAAGGCCTTCAAGATAAAATTTTTCAGCGGTTTTCCGAACATCTTCGACATAAGGCTCTAAATTTTCCACAGTTGCCGGAACCTTTTCCCCTTTAATACGAATGAAATTATCCTTACCGTCAGAATAGGGGTTACTGTCAAAATGAGTGGTAAAACATATTTCCGCCAAATTTCTTTTAAGAGCTATGTGACAATATTCTTCGATAGTCCCCGCCGCATCAATGGAATAATCGCAATGGCAATGGTAATCCATAACCCCTTCAACTGCCAAAGGTTCTATATTAATTAACTCAGACAAAATAATTTCCTTTCAAAAAAGGGTTGTTGATTCTTTCCCCTCCTACTGTTGTTTGCGGACCATGACCGGGATAGCAAACAATTTCATCGGGCAAAGTTAAAATTTTGTTATGGATGGAAGCTATTAGTGTCTCATAAGAGCCTCCGACAAGGTCAGTCCGCCCGATAGAGCCGTAAAACAAAGTATCGCCGGTGAATAATAAGCCTTCTTTTTCATCCAGAAAACAGACCCCGCCCGGGGTATGACCGGGAGTTGATAAAACTTTTAATAAAAGACCTCTTATATCAAGAAGCTGTTCATCTTCAAGTAGATAATCAGGAGGTGTTATTATTAAAGGTTCCCCTAACAAAGCGGAAAGATTTTTATCGGGGTTTAACAGCAGTTCTTTATCATTTTCACCAATATATACCGGAAGGTCATATTTTTCTTTTAGTTGGGGAATAGCCGCAATATGGTCGCCATGGCCATGAGTCAACAATATCGCTTGCGGGATAAAGTTAGCTTGTCGGATATTATCAATAATATGACCTGCTTCAGCCCCGGGATCAATAATTATTCCCTTTTGAGAATTGCTATCCCAATAGAGATAACAATTAACTTCAAAAGGGCCGACTGTAACTTTTCCCAAATTCATAATAAACGGCAAAAAAAAGATATGGACTTGTTTTGTCAACTCTATTTTAATGAAATATCTTCTTGCCAAATGTGAAAAATATCACTTGTTTAGCCGATTATGTTTGCGCTGATGGTATTATATTAATATATTACTTTTTATCTTAAAGGAGATTGATAAAATGACTTTGAATGATATTAAAACCAAGTTGCCCGAACTGAAAGATAAACTCGATAAATTAGCGAGGTATCTTTGACCTTGCCGGTAGGCAAAAGAAAATTATGGAATTGGAAAAACTGACAACTAAATCGGACTTCTGGGATAATAACCAAACAGCTCAGGCAATTCTAAAGGAAATTTCTATCCATAAAAAATGGATAGAGACCCATCAAAAACTGGTCTCCGATTGGGAAACCATAAACGGTCTTATGGAACTTCCTGATATCGAAGAAACATCCGAAGATGCTCAAGAAATCAAAGAATCATTCGAAGAATTGGAAAAAGATATCGCCAAATTCGAGTTTTCCTCTTTCCTATCCGGACCCGATGACCATCGCGATGCCATTTTGACCATTCATCCCGGTGCCGGCGGCACGGAATCGCAGGATTGGGCGGAAATGCTTTTTCGTATGTACAACCGCTGGGTGGAGCGAAAAAATTTTACCGCCAAGCTTATAGATTACCAACCGGGTGATGAAGCAGGCCTTAAGTCGGCTACCTTGAAGATAAAAGGTGATTTTGCCTATGGTTTTTTAAAAGCGGAATCGGGTGTTCATCGCTTGGTGCGCATTTCCCCCTTTGATGCCAATTCCCGCCGTCACACTTCCTTCGTTTCGGTTCATGTCTATCCGGTTGTGGAAGATAATATCGAAATCGAGCTCAAAGATGAAGATTTACGCATTGACACCTATCGCGCTTCCGGAGCCGGCGGACAACACGTCAACAAAACCTCATCAGCGGTACGAATCACTCATATTCCTACCGGTATTGTTGTCACTTGCCAATCGGAACGCAGTCAGCATAAGAACAAGGATTCTGCTTTTTTGGTTTTGAAAGCTCGGTTATATCAACTGAAAAAAGAAGAAGAAGCCCAGAAAATGGATAAGTTCGAAAAAACGAAAAAGAAAATCGAATGGGGAAGCCAAATTCGTTCTTATGTCTTTCATCCTTATAATATGGTCAAAGACCATCGCACGGAAGTGGAAACCTCTAACATTCAAGCGGTAATGGATGGTGACATCGACCGCTTTATTGAAGCATATATAAGCAATCCTAATTTTAAAGAGCAAAATGTTAATGTTTAAACATATTTATAATATTATCTTATAATTGGAGATGATTATGAACGCTTTGAAAACCATAAAAGAAAAAGCCAAAGAAAAACACAGAAAAGTGGTTTTGCCCGAAGGAACCGAACCACGGGTAATTAGAGCCGCACAAAAAATAATAACCGAAAAAATTGCTCAGGTTACTCTTTTAGGCGACGAAAAAGAAATTGAAAAATTAGCCAAAGAACACGGCTTGGATTTATCGCAAGTAAGGGTCATCAACCCGCAAAATGCTTCCGATTTGAATCTTTTCGTCGATGATTTTATGGAATTGCGCAAGAAAAAAAATATTACGAAAGAAGAAGCCACCCAAGCCATAAAACAACCCCTTTATTTCGGGGCGATGATGGTACGTCACGATCAGGTCGATGCTTCCGTCGCCGGCTCTATCCACACGACCGGCGATGTCTTGCGTGCCGCCATTCAGGTTATCGGATTAAAAGAAGGCATCAATACCGTATCCAGTTGTTTTATGATGACAATCCCCAAATATCGTGATGAAATAAACAAAGTTTTCTTGTATGCCGATGGTGCTGTGGTCCCCAACCCCAGCTCGGAACAGTTGGCATCGATTACCGTATCCACAGCACAAACGATGGAAAATTTGCTTGGTATAGAACCCAAAATCGCTCTGTTGTCTTTCTCCACCAAGGGTTCCGCCAAACATTCCGATGTCACCAAAGTTGTCAAAGCGGTGGAGATATTAAAAAAAGAGCATCCCGAATTGAAAGTCGATGGTGAACTTCAAGTTGACGCCGCCATCGTTCCCGAAATCGCCAAAAGTAAAGCACCGGGTTCCGTTATTGGCGGAGAAGCCAATATATTGATATTCCCTGACCTTGATGCAGGAAACATAAGTTACAAATTAACCCAACGATTAGCCAATGCCACCGCCACCGGACCTATCATTCAGGGATTAGCCAAACCCGCCAACGACCTCTCGCGCGGTTGCTCTGATGAAGATATTGTTGATGTTACTTCCATAGCTATTTTGATGAAAGGATAGCCGGATGAGTGTAAGTCAATTAGCCAGAGAAATTCGAGAATCTGCTACGTTAAGATTGAATGAAGCCGCTCGATTGTTAAGAGAAAGAGGTGAGCCCGTTATTCATCTTGGAGCCGGCGAGCCAAAGAGTAAGGTCCCTTTTGATGCTATTTTAAGCAGCTCTGTCAAACTGCGCTCTGCTGATATCAGATATACTCCGACCGAAGGCATTCCTTCTCTTATCCAAGCGATTATCAGATATACCGAAGAAAACTATAATAAAGTTATCGGACCTGAAAATGTCATCGTTTCCAGCGGTGCCAAACAAGCATTATATAATTTAATGATGACCATTATCAACCCTCAGGACGAGGTAATCATTCCTGCCCCTTATTGGGTAAGTTATCCTGAAATCGTTAAAATGGTCTATGGGATACCGGTAATTGTCAGAGCCGAAGACGGACGTTTTCAACCTCGTATGGAAGACATTACTCAAGCGGTCAGTTCTTATACCAAAGCTATTATAATCAACTCTCCCAACAATCCGTCGGGGGCGGTGTATTCCGAAGATTTTATTGCAGAGATAGTAGAATTTTGCGAGAAAAAAGATATCTATCTGATTATGGACGATATCTACCATAAATTAGTCTTTGATGGCAAAATCGCTGTCCCTTGTTATAAATATGCCAAAGATAACTCCGATTCCTCCAAGCTCATTGTTATTAATGGTGTTTCCAAAATGTATGCTATGACGGGATTTCGTATCGGGTGGACTATTGCCAATAGAAAAATCATTACCGCTATGATTAATGTTTCCGCTCAAAATACTTCCTGCCCCTCGGTTGTTTCTCAAGCGGCCGCCACGGGTGCTTTAAACGGAGTTCAAAGTTCCGTCGAAAGTCTCCGTTTAACATTGGAGAACAACCGCAATATTATGGTTAACGAATTAAAATCCTTCTCCGGGGTGAAAATTGTTCCCCCTGACGGAACTTTTTATTGTCTGCCTGATTTTAGAGCTTACCACATGAGTTCCAATGACCTATCACATTTCCTTTTGGAAAAGGCTTTGGTGGTAACAGTTCCCGGATCGGAATTCGGTTTAGAAGGTTATTTGCGCCTTAGTTATTGCGGTTCTGTCAAAGATATCACCGAAGGAATCGCACGTATCAAGTGGGCTCTTGACCCAGAATCACCTAACGAAATATATATCGGTGACCGTAAATTGAGGAGAGATTGGAAATGAGTCAATATATTATAGATATTAAAACACCGGCACAAGCTCAGGCGAAAGCCGTCAAAAGTGAATACGGTATCTCCAACCATGGTTTGAGAAATTTACATAATGTCTATTGGAATCTTCCTACGGAAGCCCTTTACGAAGAAATCATCTTCCGTTCCGAAGGCAAAATAAGTAATATGGGTGCTGTTGTCGTTAACACGGGAAAACATACCGCCCGAGCGGCAAACGATAAATTTATCGTCAAAGAAGTTGAAAGCGAAAAAAATATCTGGTGGGGAGAATACAACCGTCCCTTTAGCACGGATAAATTCAATATGGTTTTTCAACGTCTTCAAGGCTTTTTACAAGATAGAGATCTTTTTGTTCAAGATTGTGACGCCGGAGCTGACCCTAATTATCGCATGCCCGTGAGAATAATAACGGAACATGCCTGGCATAGCTTATTTGCCCGAAATATGCTTATTGAAGCGGAGACATTCGACGAATTACGTCGTTTTGTTCCGGAATTTACTATTATAGCTATCCCTTCATTTAAAGGAACACCGGAAATCGATGGTACTTCTTCGGAAACTTTTATTTTACTGAATTTCGAGAAAAAAATAGGGCTTATCGGTAATTCCGGTTACGGTGGAGAGATAAAAAAATCGGTCTTTACCGTATTAAACTATCTTCTCCCTTTAGACGGAATTATGACCATGCACTGTTCCGCTAATGTAGGTAAAAGTGGCGATGTAGCCCTTTTCTTTGGATTATCGGGAACCGGCAAAACGACTCTTTCGGCTGACCCCAAAAGAAAACTTATCGGTGATGATGAACACGGCTGGAGTGACGAAGGAGTGTTTAATTTTGAAGGCGGTTGTTATGCCAAAGTTATTGCTTTATCGCCCACTGCCGAACCTCAAATCTATGCCTGTACACGAAAATTTGGAACTATCTTGGAAAATGTCGTTTATGACCCTGTTTCCAGATATTTAGACCTCGACGATGAACAGCTTACGGAAAACACCCGCGCCGCTTATCCGTTATCATATATCGAAAATGCTGTTCCGGAAAAAATGGCGGGACATCCCAAAAATATTATTTTGTTAACCTGCGATGCTTCGGGAGTTATGCCCCCTATCGCCAAATTAACCCCGGAACAGGCAATGTATCATTTTATTTCCGGATATACTTCCAAAGTGAGTGGTACCGAAATTGATTTAGGCAAAGAGCCCGAAATTACTTTTTCGGCTTGTTTTGGCGCTCCTTTTATGGTGCATCACCCTTACCATTATGCGGAATTATTGAAAAATAAAATCCTCAAGCACAATGTTAATTGCTGGTTGGTCAATACCGGCTGGACCGGTGGTTCTTATGGTATTGGAAAAAGAATGTCTATCAAATATACCCGCACGCTTTTAAACTCCGCTCTTGATGGTAAACTGTTGGACGTCGAATATTATACCGATCCCGTTTTTGGTTTCCAAGTCCCCAAACATTGTGAAGGAGTACCGGACAAAGTTCTCAATCCGGCAGAAACTTGGGATGATAAAGCTGCCTACGAAGATAAATATATACAGTTGGCATCTTTGTTTGTCGAAAACTTTAAGAAATTTCAAGAAGGTTCTCCTCCTGAAATTGTGAAAGCAGGACCGAATAGAAATGTATCATTAAATTTGAAATAGTATAATCCTGATGCCATGCTCTAACATCAGGAACTTTTCTCTACTATTTTTGATATAAACATTTTATAGAGAAGAAATAAAGTGATTATACAAGGAAATCATTTAATGATATGGTTATTTTCCCCCATGAAAGAGTAGATTGGGCTTTCTCCCTATCAACCACTTAGTACGGGAAAGCCTATTTTCAAAGAAAAAAAAGAAGAACTTGAACTTTGAACATAATTTTTTAGTTTATATAATTAAAAAACGTTAACAATCGATATCAGGAGAATAGTCATGCCAACTTATCAATATCGTTGTCTTGATTGTGGTTACGAATTTGAAGAATTCCAAGCTATCAGCGACCCTCCGATTACTGTCTGTCCCGTCTGTCATGGCAAAACCGAGCGAATTATTACCGGAGGTGCCGGAGTAATTTTCAAAGGATCCGGTTTTTATATTACCGACCATCGCAGTTCCAAATATAAAGCCGAAGCGGCTAAAGAAAACAAGAGCATTACCAAACCATCAAAACATAAATCACCAAAAGAATCTTCAAAACCTCCGACTACTTCACCGGCGACATCATCATAAACAAAAAGGTTTTAATAACTAATACCTTATGACTACAAATAATTTTGACCAATTAGCCCAAAAACTCACTAAACCTGATAACCTTATAACGAATTTTAAGGGTTACGAAAATTATTTTCACGACGCCACGACCTATGAGAAGCAGCCTTCCGCTTTGGTTTTCGCTGAAAATGAAACTGATATTATAAATGTAGTAAATTATTGTAGCAAAAATAACCTTCCTCTTATTCCTCGTGGAGCGGGAACCGGTTTATCGGGGGGATGTGTCCCTGTTGATAATGGCCTTGTACTTTCTTTGGAACGACTGAGAAAGTTAGATATTGATACCAAACAAAAAATAGCTTACGTCGGCCCGGGGTTAATTACCAAAGAACTCGTTGATGCTACCGCGGAATTTGGTTTAACCTATCCCCCGGACCCAGCCAGTTTCGAGGAATCTACCATAGGCGGTAATGTAGCGGAAAATGCCGGCGGACTGCGCTGTAAAAGGTTTGGCGTCACCAAAGATTATATTCTGGGATTAAAAGCGGTGACAATCAAAGGCGAGATTATAAATACCGGAATCTATAATGACAACGAAGGCTTTGCTTGGGGGGATATCTTCATCGGGTCGGAAGGCACACTGGTAATTATTTTTGAAATCGCTGTCCGATTAATACCTCTTCCCTCCTTAGGAAATACTATTTTGGTAGCTTTTGACAGTTCCAAAAATGCCGCTCAAGCTGTTAGTGATATCAACAATTCGGGCATTATTCTTACGATTATGGAGTTTCTCGACGGTGATGCTGCTGCTTGTTCCAATCAATATGAGAAAAATGAGGGTTTAGATAACGTAGCCGCCATCCTTTTAATGGAAACATCCGATAGAGAAAAAGAGAGCCAAACATCAATAATTAAAAAGGTTTGTGAACATAATCTTTACTCCTATATGAGAACGGAGAACAACCCCCAAAAGGCTCAAAACCTCTGGAAAATACGCCGTAATTTATCCAAAGCGGTAACTGAAATTGCCGCTATAAGGATTTCCGAAGATGTTGCTGTGCCTAACTCAAAATTCCCTTTATTGGTTGAGTTTGTGGAAAATATGAACCGCGCCAGCAGTTTGAAAATAAATTCCTTTGGCCATGCCGGTGATGGTAATTTGCATGTCAATTTTATATCTATCAATGGAGACGAAAAAGATTATAAATCAATCGAAAAAAACATCGAAAAACTGCTAAAAAAAGCCATCGAATTAGGGGGAACTTTAACAGGAGAACACGGAATTGGTTTAGCCAAACGAGAATTCCTCCCCTTAGAATTTGATTCTACCACCATCTCCTATATGAAAAAAATAAAAGAAATTTTTGACCCTCTCAATTTAATGAATCCGGATAAAATTTTTCCCAAAAATTAAAAATTAATAGGTCTTTTTGACTATTGCCTCTTGACAACTGAAAAAGAAAGTTGTAACATTTTCAATGTGAAATGTTTCACATTTTTTGTGCGACAATAACAAGTGTAACAATTAACTTGTGAATAAACAAAGGAGTTTCCAATGGCCAAAACGCTGAAAGAAAAAATGGCTGGGATAATCCCGAAAATTCGTGAAGAGAGAAAAGAACTTCTAACCCAATACGGTGATAAAGTTATCTCTGAAGTTACCGTAGCTCAAGCATTCGGTGGTATGCGTGGTGTCAAAGGAATGATCTGCGACACGTCCGTAGTCGAACCGGACAAAGGATTAATTATCCGCGGAAAACCGATAATGGACATCAAAGACCGCTACCCCGAAGAAATCTTCTGGTTATTGATTACGGGTAGTTTGCCTTCCGCCGATGAGCTGAAAGAATTTCAAAAAGAATTAAAAACTCACAGCGAGGTTCCCAAGTATGTTTGGAAAGTTTTGAAAGCTATGCCCAAAAGCTCGCATCCTATGGCAATGCTTGATACCGCCATCCTTGTTATGGAGCACGAATCGGAATTTAGAAAACGTTATAACGAAGGAATGAAAAAGACCGAATACTGGGAACCGGCTTTGGAAGATGCTTTAAAAATTCTTGGCACTATTCATAATATTGCCGCCGGCATTTATCGCCTCAAATATAACAAGGGTCCGTTAATTGAACCATCTAATAAATTAGATTGGGCCGCCAACTATGTCAAGATGTTAGGCTTACCTCCCAAAAAAGGCGAGACCTACGAAATGATGCGCCTTTATCTTACCTTGCACTCTGACCATGAAGGTGGTAATGTCTCCGCGAATACCTGTCATACCGTCGGCTCCGCTCTATCCGACCCCTTCTATGCTGTTTCTGCCGGATTAAACGGATTAGCCGGTCCTTTGCATGGCTTAGCTAACCAAGAATGTTTGAACTGGATTTTGGATACGATGAAGAAATTCGGTGGTACTCCCTCTGAAGAGCAAATCGAACAATATGCTTGGGACACGCTAAACTCCGGAAAAGTTATCCCCGGTTATGGTCATGCTGTCCTTCGTGTAACTGATCCTCGTTTTGCCGCTTTTAATGCTTTCGGTAAAAAATACCTTAAAGATGATCCTATTTTCCAGACTGTTGACCGAGTCTTTAAAGTGGTACCGGAAGTTCTCAAAAAACACGGTAAAGCCAAAAACCCATGGCCGAATGTCGATGCCGGTTCCGGTGCTATTCTCTATCGTTATGGTATCAAAGAATTTGAATATTACACCGTATTGTTCTCTGTTTCTCGTGCGATGGGAATGTTAGCCCAGTTAGTTATCAATCGTGCTCTGGGTACTGCCATTACCCGTCCGAAATCGGTAAGCACCAAATGGATTGCCGCCCAAATGAAAAAGTAAACCCTCCTTTTGTATGATACACAAAAACGGCTCAAATTTGAGCCGTTTTTTTATGGCTTTTTTACCTGAGGAAAATTAATAATGAACAACGCTCCCCCCCATTGACTATCGGCAATTTTTATATCGCCCCCCAAATCGGTAATTATCTGATAAACCGTTGCCAAACCCAAACCGGTACCGATTTCTTTGGTCGTATAATAAGGCATGAAAACTCTGTCTCTTTTTTCGAAAGGAATACCGGGACCATTGTCAGCAAATTGAAGGTGAATACTGTTTCCCAATTTCTTCCCGACTATTTTTATTCTTCCCGGTTTATTACCAAAAGCCTCTTTGGCATTGTTATATAAATTTTCAAACAACTGTCTCAAATTGTTAATATCACCTTCGATAAAAAGCTCGGCATCAACATCAATATTGAATTCTATATTTAAACTGTTCGCCTCATACTGTTTCAATTGAATAAACTCATTAATTAAATTTGACAGATTAATTATCTGATGTTTTTTGCTGTCTTCCCTTGTCAGAGATAAAAAACGAGTAATAATATCGTTTAGTCTTTTGGTTTCATTTTTGATTTGCTTGGTAAAGGACAAGTATTCCTCTTTATTTTCGTAGGGTACAAATTCGCTGGCTAAGCGTTGAGAGGCAATAGCTATGGTATTGAGAGGATTTCTGATTTCATGAGCCACTCCGGCGGCTAAATTACCCATCTCGGAGAGACGTTCTTTACGCATTGATTTTTTCTCCAACTCTCTCAAACGAGTAATATCAGAGACAACAACAACCATATTTTGTGGTTGTTTGATTTTAGAAATAGCCACCAAAAGATACTTCTCGTTATTATTGATATTTATTGTCAGCTCTAATTCAAAAGAGTCTTCTATTTTGGTTGAAATAGAGGAAAAATTTAACTCAGGCCACTTAATAATTTTATCCCAATTGTTACCAATTACATCTTTTAAACCGAAAATCTTCTCAAAGGCATTATTGGCTAATATTATCTTTCCGTCGAACTTAACGGCCACCACTCCGATACTCATTTCTTCGAAAATTTTGTCGCTGATAGATTTTATTTGCTGGTATTGACGAGAAAGCTCAATTTTTTTCTGCCGACTGTTGAAATATAATAAAATGACCAACACGAGACCAAAAAGGATTATGGAAACGGCTATCATCTGAAAATCATATCCTTTTGATATGATATGATAACTATTTAACGAAAGCCCAACACGCAAAAGACCAAAAGGATAATCGGTCGTGGAAAAAGGCTGTACCAACTCGAGAACCTCTCGGTCTTGAAACAGGTATTTGCGATACATAACCGTATCGCTTTCCAATGCTTGCGACAGAAACGGGTCTGACTCGATAGCCAATAAATTCCCCGGCTTACGGGAAGAAAAGATGATTCCTTTGATTGACTGATAAATGATGTATTCCACCCCATTTTCTTTAGCCATTTTTTGTGCCAAATAACCAATCTGTGTTTGCTTGAGAGCATCGGTGTAATAAAGAGCGTCGGCAATAATAAGAATAACACGATCCATCTTATTGGATAACTCGATATAATAATGTATCTTTTCATCCGGCTTGTTTCCTTCATCCAAAAGCAGCAGATAATTATCTTTGGGCTGGCTAATCAATTGGCAAACCTCTTTGTAGACATAATCAGGAATTTTAGTAATCGGTCCTCTGACAATGGTACCGGCAATCAGCGTAGAATCCATATTATAAATATAGATACCATATAAATTATGATTGAGAGACATTTGGTATAATTGCTGGTCATTGATATCTTTTAAATCTTCTAATGCTAATTCAATGGCAATTTCATGATATCGCTTATGCACCAAAAAATCAAAAAAATGTTCCGACTCAATAGCATTCTGTGCCGCTTGAGTGAGAGCTTCGGTAAACGCTACCCCCTGTTTAACCAACAATTGATAACTATCAGAGCGGCTTTCTTTGATACTGAACCAGGTAATAATAAATACGGTAACAGCTAAAATAACCAGAACAACAATTAAGAAATGTTTCTCGAACCGGTTACCGGAGAATATTTTCGGTAATAGCATAGTTAAAAATTATGCCCTAATATGAAAATTGGCAACTAAAAGTTATACCGCAGATACCTTAGCTTGAGTTTGTTCGGTATCTGATTGATTAGACAAATCTTCTTTCCGGCTGACCGGAATCTCAAAGCTGAAATCAGCCCCTTGGTTAAATTGATAACTGATAGAACCGTTATGAGCGTCTATAATTCTTTTGCAAGTTATCAAACCGATTCCATGACCTTTGCGTTTGGTGGTAAAACGTTTTTTAAACAATAAAGGCACTTTATCGGTAATGACACCAGGACCATTATCGTGTACTCTTATGCTTATCTTGTTATTACCGTAAGGGTCGGAAATAAACTCCGTATAGATATTAATAATCTTTTCCGATTCTTTTTCTTCCAAAGCTTCCGAAGCATTATTGACCAGATTCACCATTACTTGTTGAATCTGACTGATATCAAGTTCTACAAGAGGAGTCTCGGTCGAAAGATGGGTAATAATTTCATCTTCATCAAATTTATTCTGAGGCTTTAGAAAAGCTAAGATGGTTTCGATAAGCTGATTAATGTCAACTTTATCAAACCTGATTTCATCGGAATTAGAATCCATCAACCCATCAGTAAAACGGGCAATCTTATCGATTGTTGTTTTCATCAAAGCCAGTTTTTTCTCTATTTTTTCTTGGTCGCCTTTTTTGATAAACAAAGGAATCAATTCCACATTACCGGATAAAATAGCCAGGAAATTATTAATTTCATGGGCAATGTCACCAGCCATCTCTCCGCGCGTATAATATCGGTCAATACGAATCATCATTTCTTGAAAACTTTTACTCTCGGAAATGTCTTTGATGATATATAAGTATGCCGATATCTGCTCATCACTATTAACAATAGGCGCAATATTTACGAAAGCAGGGAACAGTGAGCCATCTCCTCGACGACATAAAATTTCAATCCCTTTTTCATCACTATTTTCTTTTTTGTTAGATTTCATCTTATTAATGGGATGAGTAAATAAATTATTGATGTTTTTGCCTATTGCTTCTTTACTATTTATCCCAAAAATTTCAACCGCTTTTTTATTGAAGCTATTAATTTCTCCGTTATCCAAAGCGGAAATTATACAACTGGGAGAACTATCAATAAGAGTCTTCAAAAATTTCTGTGATTCTTTCAACATCATATAAGCATCTTTTAAGCGGAGGTTATACCGTTTTAATTTTTTGTGGTCATCCCATAGAGTTTTTGACATATTATTGAAAGCGGCAGTTAATTTATTTAATTCTTCATCATTGTTACTTTCCATTAAATAATATAATTCACCCGCGGCGGTTTTTTCCAAACCCATTATCAAATGTTTCAAGGGTTCTTGGAATCTTTTATTTAACAGATAAATCAATAACAATGAAACAAGGGCAGAGGATAAGAATAGTATTAAGAGGGCATATAATGTTTGTGGTCTATTAGAGACAAGGTACTTATTATCGACGAAAGAGACTAAAACCGCAGGCATACGCTTGTTAATATTAAAACGATAATAATAAACGGCAAAATGAGTTTCGGGAACCACCGGAATTAAATTGTCACCATTTTGACGCATTTCATAGCTAATAATTCCTTGGTCAATCAATTCTTGCATAGCATTGATTTTATCATCATCATAATTTTTCGAAGAGCTATTTAAAGTAAGAACTGTTTTTATTTCTTTATTTTTATTTTGAACGAATAAATATAAATAATTAATTCTCTCTCTATTTAATAAAGCACCCATATTCTTTTTTAAATTGTCATCAATAGCAATATCATTACTTTTTGAAGAAGATATTTTTATTGCTTTAGAAATCTGTTGACCGACATGAGCATATTTATCTTTCAGGGCCAAATAATCATTATCTTTCATATTGATATTGGCGGGATATAGAAAGATTATCGTAATAGCCAGAAAAATAAAAACTAATTGAATAATAATAATATTACTCAATCTGGTAAGTAATCCCGGTCTAAATTTATTTAATAATTTATTCAACATTTATATGACCCTTTACATCATATAATATATCGACCGAAATTATTTTAATTTGAATATTAAGGATAATTTTTGGATAATAAATTGGATAATAAATATGGGAGTGGTGGAGGGGGGATGCCCGACTCTAACGTCAGGTGGCTGAAAAATCAGCACACACCACTCCCAATAATTTTAATCGTAATATGTTCTAAACCTAAAAAAGCAACGTTTATGCCGAATCACATCAGAAGTATACAGAAAATTTATATTATAGAATAATATTTAACTCGTTGATTGTCAAGAGATAAACGAGGTTTGGCCCAAAATTCCTCTCCTCAAAATTTGCGATATTGAGATTAAAAACAGCGTTAATGCATTTTATTGCACAAAAATTAATTTCTAATATAAAATGTCAATAATTGTACAATTATTTATTTTGAAAGACAAAAGTAACTTCAGAGGCTACAAAGAGTTATACAGCCTCTGAAACATATTTTAAACACGTTGGGCAATTTTATCTTCAAGGGTTTCAATATGCTTCTCCGCCGCAACTGCTGCGGTGGTACCATCGCCAACAGCATTGGTTACCTGACGCACCAACTGGGAGCGAACATCACCACAAGCGAAAATACCTTTGATGGAAGTTTCCATACGTTGGTCAGTGATAATATAACCGCCTTCATCGGTTTTTATTTCATCTTTAAAAATATTAGAGTTAGGGTGAAATCCTATATAAGGAAAGACGGCACCGACTTCAAGAGTGGACTTTTCTCCTGTTTTTACATTCTTTAACGACAAATCCGTAACCTGCTTACCATTTCCGTTTATCGATTCTACCACCGTATCCCAGATAAACTCAATTTTATCATTATCAAAAGCTCTTTGTTGTATAATCTTTTGTGCTCTCAACTGATCCCGTCTATGGATAATATAAACTTTGGAAGCGAATTTGGTCAAATATGTACCTTCTTCAACTGCCGCATCTCCTCCCCCGGCAACAGCGATGTTCTGTCCTTTAAAGAAAGCACCGTCACAAATAGCACAATAAGACACCCCTTTTCCGCTATATTCTTTTTCACCGGGGACACCTAAAAAGACCGGCGAACCTCCGGTGGAAACAATGATAGCTTTACCTCTATAAACATTTCCCGAAGCGCAACGAGCAATGCGATAATCACCCTCGGCATAAACTTCTTCCACTTCTTCCATTTGGATTTCCAGACCGAACATTTTGGCATGTTCGGTAAATTTCATCGCCAACTCTGCCCCTTGGATATGCTTGAATCCCAAATAATCCTCAACTTCACCGGTAATAGCTATTTGTCCTCCGGGAGTATATTTTTCCAAACAAACGGTTTTTCGGTTGGCTCGCGAAGAATAAAGACCGGCACACAAACCACCGGGACCTCCACCAACAATCACCACATCATAATCTTTCACGTCAGTCATTTTTTCACCTCAAATATTTTTTTAAACCATTTTCTAAATCTATGGGTTTGATACTAAAAAGTTTTTCCATTGTTGAAATATCCCCGGTATTACCCATTTCCATCATCAATAGTTGTTCTCTTGTAATCGGAGATGGTTTCATAATTTTTTCCAAACAAAATGCTATTTTTTTCATAACCGTTATCGGTATATAAAAGTTCAATCTTTTTTTACGCAAAACTTTTTTAATTATATTCAAAATTTTTAAATACTCAAGCTTTTCAGGACCGGCAATGTCAATTATTTGTCCGGTGGCTTCTGGAATCTCTAACCCCAAGACCATAGCTTGAATTAAATCATCAATAAAAATCGGTTGAAAAAGATATTTCCCGGAACCGATAACAGGAGTAAAAGGAAACCATTTTATAATTTTACTCAATTGAGAGATAAAACTATCACCGGGTCCATAGACAATAGATGGTCGATAGATAATGAAATTCAAGCCTGAAGTTTCAATAGCTTGTTCCGCTTGATATTTTGTTTGGTGATACTTAGTCTTTGCCGATTTTGAAGTTCCCAAAGCTGACAGATAAATAATTTTTTTTACCCCTTTTTCAATACAAGCTTTGACGACATTTTTAGTCCCCTCGGCAACTGTCTTGTCGAATTTCTTATCTTTGGTTTCCGCTATTATTCCCACCAGATGATAGACGACATCAATATTTTCGAAAGCCTTATCTAACGAATCAATTGTTTCTATATCACCATAGATTACATTGATATTGTCATAACTAATCTCTTTATTCAGATGCCGATGGACTAAAAGAGTTAGATGATGATTAGTTTCGAGGAGCTTTTTAACCAAATGATGCCCGACAAAACCGGTCCCACCTAAAACGGCGACATTCACCAGTCTATCCCTTTTTGCGCTAAGATTCCTTGTTGATAGGGATGTTTTATTTCTTTCATTTCGGTTACCAAATCGGCTTTTTCTATCAGTTTTTTTGTGGCATTACGACCGGTAATAACCAAATGCTGGTCTTTCCCGCAGGCATCAATAAGGGAATCCACTTCCTCTTCGGTAACCAATCCCAAATCGACAGCTATATTTAACTCATCGAGAATAATCAGCTGATATCTACCGGAAGTTATTTTTTCCATAGCCATTTTAATCCCGCTTTTAGCCGCTTGGCGATGCTCTTCAAAATCTTTGTTATCATCAACAATACCCACGAAACCTTCCCCAACGGTATGCAGTTCTACATTCGGCTCAAGTCTTTTAATGCCTTCAAGCTCGCCATATTTCCAACTTCCCTTGATAAATTGAATTAGGCACACACGCCAATCATACCCGACAGCTCGCACACACATACCCAAAGCGGCGGTAGTTTTACCTTTCCCATCACCGGTATAAACAATCAACAAGCCTTTTTCTTTTTTTTTGTCATTTTGATTCATAATAACTTTTATGTCCCTTCTTTTAGAATAAATCTCTAACTTTTATAAATAGCAATATAAATGATAAAATGTCAAACAACTATATTATTGATAATTATCATAAACTAACCTACAGCTTTTTGTGAAAAAAATAACATAACCTTATTGACAATTGCGTCTATATTAGATATAATTGGTATTGATAAAGAAAGATTATAAATGTGGTTAAAAAGAACAAAATAAATACAAACCCAAATGAAAGAAGGTAACCATGCAGTTTACTAAAGCTGAAGAATATGGTTTACTTGGTGTTCTCTACCTTGCTGAAAAAGATCAACTTTCAGTAATACCTCTTTCTGAAATATCAGAGAATAAAGACATCCCGGAAAAATTTTTAGCGAAAATATTTCAGTCTTTATCCAAATCAGGAATTATTCGGTCATTGCGTGGTGTTCGTGGTGGATTCACCTTGGCTAAGAAACCGGAAGAAATCACTATCAAAGAAGTTTTAGAATCGATTCAAGGTCCGTATCATTTGCTAAAATGTATGGATGACAGAGAAATTTGCGATGAGTCAAAATTCTGCTCTTTAAGAGAATTACTTACCATTGCCGAAAATAAGCTAATAGAAGTGTTTGAAACAAACACATTGGCAGATATGGTACGTTGGCAAAAAGAACAACGAGTAACGTAACGACTTAAGGAAATAAAACTTCGCTTTTAACCATTATTCCGGTTTACATTTACTTGAAAAACGTTTATCTTCTGGCAAAAATGGAGCAAACAAAAGAAGGATAAAAGATGCCAGTTAAATCTGACCGATGGATTATTGAAATGGCTCAACAACACGATATGATTAAGCCATTTTCAAAAGAACAGATTAAACAGGGAATAAGTTATGGCGTTTCCTCTTATGGATATGATATTAGTCTTGCCGATGAATTTAAAATTTTTAATCAAGCGAACTTAAAAGAAATTGATGTCAAATCCGATCTCTCCCGACATTTTATTGATATCAAAGCAGATTCTATTTTAATTCCAGCTAATTCTTTTGCTCTGGCAAGAACCAAAGAATATTTTAAAATTCCTCGCGATGTAATAACTATTTGTTTGGGAAAATCAACTTATGCTCGTTGTGGTGTTATTGTCAATGTAACACCGTTTGAGCCGGAGTGGGAAGGTTATGCCACCATCTCATTATCAAATACCACTCCCCTTCCGGCAAGAATATACGCCCATGAAGGGATCGCGCAGATTATATTTTTGGAAGCGTCCGAGATTTGTATAAATTCTTATAAAGATAAAAAAGGAAAATATCAAGCACAAAAAAAAATTACTATTTCTAAAACGGAATAAGTTCCGATGTGTAAAAGGTATAAATAGTTATTTTTTTATTTGTAAAAGATATAAAGGAGCCGAAAATGTTACAAGAAGCTGTAAAAGATAAAGAATTAAAAGACACCAAAAGCGTTGAAAAAAAACGCCGAATGGTAACTATTGACGGCAATACCGCTGCTGCCTATGTCGGTCATGCGACAAATGAAATTATCGCTATCTACCCCATTACGCCCTCATCTGTAATGGGTGAAATAGCTGATGCCAAATCAGCGGACGGTCAAACAAATATTTGGGGAGCTATTCCCAACGTAACGGAGATGCAATCGGAGGGAGGAGCTTCCCGTGCGGTACACGGAGCCCTCACGGCAGGAGCCTTAACCACTACTTTCACTGCCTCCCAGGGACTGCTGTTGATGATTCCCAATATGTTCAAAATTGCCGGAGAATTAACCCCTACGGTTTTTCATGTTGCTGCACGTTCAATTGCTACCCACGCCTTATCTATTTTTGGTGACCACTCCGATGTTATGGCTACCCGCTCCACCGGTTTCGGATTGATTCCCTCGGGTTCAGTGCAAGAAGTAATGGATCTTGCTTTAATAGCCCAAGCGTCATCCCTTGCCAGTCGTATTCCCTTTGTACATTTCTTTGATGGTTTCCGCACCTCTCATGAGGTACAAAAGGTCGAAGAAATAACTTTTGACGATATGCGCAAAATGATTGATGATGATTTGATTTATCAACATCGTCAGCGTGCTTTGTCTCCGGACAATCCCACCATAAAAGGAACTTCTCAAAACCCCGATGTCTTTTTCCAATCGCGGGAGACAGTCAATAAATTCTATAACGCCGCTCCGGAAATTGTCCAGCAATATATGGACAAATTTGCTTCTATCGTTGGTCGTCAATACAAACTGTTTGATTATTTCGGTCATCCCGAAGCGGAACATGTAGTTATTATTATGGGCACCGGTGCGGAAGTGGTTCATGAAACGGTTGACCACCTTGTTGCTCAAGGTGAAAAAGTCGGGGTTATCAAAGTTCGCCTTTATCGTCCTTTTTCTATGGAAGCTTTAGCCAAAGCGCTTCCGAAAACTGTCAAAAAAATAGCGGTTCTTGACCGCACTAAAGAACCGGGCGCAGTGGGCGAACCTCTTTACGCCGATGTCCAAGCGGCGATTAATGAAGCCCTTGATAAAGGTGTCGCACGATTTAAAGATCGTCCTTCAATCGTTGGCGGGAGATACGGTTTGAGCTCTAAGGAATTCAATCCCCCCATGGCAAAAGGTATTTTCGATAACCTTAAATTAAAAAATCCTAAACATCATTTTACCGTAGGCATTATCGATGATGTCACTATGACTTCTCTTGATTCTGATTTATCATTTGATATTGAAGGTGAAAATTTCCGCGGATTGTTTTATGGTCTTGGTTCTGATGGAACCGTGGGAGCCAATAAAAACTCAATCAAAATTATCGGGTCCAACACTGATAATTATGCTCAGGGTTATTTTGTTTATGATTCCAAAAAGGCGGGAGCTATTACGGTTTCTCATGTTCGGTTCGGCAAAGAGTTGATAAGAAAACCGTATTTGATTACCACCGCTCAATTTGTTGCCTGTCACAATTTCTCCTTCTTAGAAAAATACGATATGGCCGATAAATTAATTGAAGGCGGAACTTTCCTGTTGAACTCACCTTATGGTCCCGATGAAGTATGGGATAAGATTCCTAAGGAAGTCCAGCAAACCCTCATTGAAAAGAAAGCGGATTTCTATGTTATTGACGCTGTTTCTTTAGCTAAAAAACTTGGTTTGGGAGCACGTATTAACATCATCATGCAAACAGCATTCTTTTTGATTTCAAAAATCTTACCTAAGGATAAGGCAATTAAAGCGATTAAAGATTCTATCGTAAAAACTTATGGTGCCAAAGGTGAAAAAGTTGTCAATATGAATTTTGCCGCTGTCGATGGCGCCGCAGATGGAATCCAAAAAGTAAACTATCCTCAGCAAGTAACCAGCACTATCACTAAACCTCCTATTGTTCCGGAAAATGCTCCCGAATTCGTAAAAACGGTTACGGCGGAAATAATTGCCGGAAGAGGAGACCAATTACCGGTGTCCGCTTTCCCTATTGATGGCACTTATCCTACCGGCACCACACAATATGAAAAGAGAAATATTGCCATTGATATTCCGGTTTGGGATAAAGAACTTTGTATCCAGTGTAATATTTGTTCTATTGTTTGTCCTCATGCGGCTATTCGTCCCAAAGTTTTTGATAAAAAATATCTGGAAAATGCGCCGGCAGATTTTAAATATATCGAAGCCAAAACCAAACAATTTGAAGGTCTGTATTACACTTTACAAGTAGCTCCCGAAGACTGTACTGGTTGTGAATCGTGTGTCTATGCCTGCCCGGTAAACAAAAAAGATGAAGCTGGTAACAAAACCGACTATAAAGCAATCAATATGCAAACCCAAGCCCCCATTAGAGAAAGAGAAAAGAAAAACTGGGATTATTTTATTAATGTTATTCCCGATACCGACCCCCATCTCTATAATATCGAAAACCCAAAAGGTTCCCAATTCGCCAAACCTCTATTTGAATTTTCAGGTGCTTGTGCCGGTTGCGGAGAAACTCCCTATATAAAACTGGTTACCCAATTATTTGGTGACCGTGCCCTTATGGGTAATGCTACCGGATGCAGTTCTATTTATGGCGGTAATTTGCCAACCACCCCTTATTGTAAACGCGCTGATGGTTTAGGACCGGCATGGTCGAATTCTCTTTTCGAAGATAATGCCGAATTCGGGATGGGAATGCGTCTTACCGTTGATAAACTGAATGAGTACGCCTTACAGTTAGTCAAAGAATTGCTTCCCGATATGTATGATAAAGTTATTAAAGTTGACCAATCCGGTTTGGATGGAATTGAACAACAACGCGAAAATGTCCAAACTATTCTGAAAAAATTAGAAAGTCTCGATAAAAATGAAAAGGTCTTGGCTTTGAAAGAAATTGCCCACTATCTGGTCCAAAAATCAGTCTGGATTATCGGTGGTGACGGCTGGGCTTATGATATCGGTTTTGGAGGTCTTGATCATGTCCTTGCCAGCGGGAAAAACGTCAACTTGTTAGTTCTTGATACGGAAGTTTACTCTAATACCGGTGGTCAGATGTCAAAAGCAACTCCGCGGGCTTCTACGGCAAAATTCGCCGCAGCCGGTAAGCCTCTTCCCAAAAAAGACTTGGGTTTAATGATGATGTCTTATGGTAATGTCTATGTGGCTCAAGTCTCTATGGGTGCCAGTCATAATCAGACCGTTAAAGCCATTGTTGAAGCTGAGAGATATAATGGTCCTTCAATTGTCATTTGTTATTCTCATTGTATTGCTCATGGTATTGATATGTCACGTGGTTTGGCTCAAGATGATAAAGCGGTCAAATCCGGGCATTGGTTGTTATATCGTTATAACCCTGATTTGATTAAAGAAGGGAAAAATCCACTAAAACTTGACTGTAAAGCTCCCTCAATTTCTTATGAGGATTATGCTTATTCGGAAATTCGTTTCCGAACTCTCAAGGCTAAAAAGCCCGAAAGAGCGAAAAAGCTTTTGAAATTAGGGCAAGATGATTGTACTCATCGGTGGAAGCTGTACTCCCAGTTAGCAAATCTGGATTATTCTCATATGAATGATTAAAAATGCTCTTGATATACACTATCTTAAAGGCAGGTAAAAAACCTGCCTTTTTTATTACCTATCCTATAATATAAGAATTCATATAAAGATAACCGTTGATTTTTCCGATAAAGTAACAAAAATCAAATTAAAATCAATGGAGGAAGAAATGCGCCTTAAATCAATTGTAGCTTTAGTAGGAGTTTTTATCTTATTGAGTTCTTCGATAAGTATGGCCGAAAGTAACGAAGATAAAGTGGTAAATAGTTATTTGAAAAAAATGGAAAAAAAACATGCTCATAAACTAACCTGGATTTCGGGAACATTCAGCTTTAATCGTATAAATAGACATAATGACTACAATGATTTTGCCAATTATGAATCAAATAACTTCCCGTCAGCTTCCATTTCTTGGTTAAACGATGCCAAAATACTCGGTTTGGAATTAGGTGTAGTTTTTAACGACCGTTTTGCTTGGTCATTAAATGGTGAATATTGGTTGAAGTTAGGCCAAGACCTCTCCGGTTCATATTACTATAACCCTATAGCATCCAATATTGAAAATCCCAAATCAGATATTCATGTTTACGGTTTTTCTACCGGTTTGCAATATTATTTCTATAATCACCCGGATAAAATCGGTGAGCTTAAAAAACTTGCTTTGCGTTTTGGCGGTTCAGTCGGATTTTATCAAGTCAATTGGGATCTCTGGTCACAATATGCCAATCTTAATTTAGCCACCAATACATCAACCGGCAATAATACCACCTTTAAAGATAATGCTCCGGGATTTACGGTCAATATCGGAAGTGATTACCCCATCAAGCTTTATAAGCTTGTTTTGGGCTTTGACATAAGTTATTTATATTTGAACTTTAACGATGTTGCTTGGTATAATTCATTACAACAAGAGGTGGTTGCTACTTATAACAGTACTCCCGATAGCAGAGTAGATTTGAATTTCTCAGGAGTAACCGCTAAAATGGAATTAAAACGGTTCTTTAGCTGGTAAAATAATTAGGTTGACTCATATATAAATACTCCTATTTTTAAAGTTGGACAGTTAACTACTAAAGAGAAACGGAGAATTATAGTTGAAAGTAATTAAATTATCAAAATTAGTAATTATTTTAACATTCTGTTTGTTATTATCCACATCTATTTTTGCAACAGAAAAACTACCAGCTTTAAAAAATGACACTATAAAAAGTCCTACCGGCCAGATTGCTTTCATTCGCAACGGCAATATCTGGATTATGAATGCCAACGGAAGCAATCAACAGATGATTTGCGAAGTGACTAATGCCGATGGTCGCTTAAGCTGGGCACCTGGTAACAAAAAAATTGTCTTTACTCGCTCGGGTATGGTAGACCTCAAAGCACCTGATATGCTGGGAGGAAAACACAAAGTATATGACTTATTCCTATGTTTTCTCGATTCTGCCGCCAACAATAATAAGCAGTATTGGTATCGCTTAACGGAAGATCTTGGTAATCGCGGTCCGGAATGGAGC
>Ga0114931_10001553_pt1 | contig 29325 bp, 30 predicted proteins | sample 2SBtaG_FD_89579 | JGI IMG/M metagenome (GOLD analysis project Ga0114931, IMG submission 89579) | Deep subsurface microbial communities from Kolumbo volcano to uncover new lineages of life (NeLLi) - 2SBTROV14_V59a metaG | ecosystem: Environmental > Aquatic > Marine > Volcanic | place: Kolumbo... | reverse complement strand
CTATGTTTTGAAAATAATTCTTGAGGCGATAATCTCCCTACGGAAAAAATCATAGAACTAATCAAAAAGAAAAATATCAATCCTGTCATAGCATTAAATAATATCTGCTTTCCTATAATTCCTTCGGTTATCCCCCCATATCTACTTGTAATTAACAATGCTACGAATATTAATCCCAACCAGAAAAAGAAATTTTTGGGTCGATAATTTTCATTTATCAAAAATTCAATAATAGCCAAAAGGGCAAAAAACATAACCATACCGAAAAGCCACATCCCCCCTTGATAACAAATCCAGATTATTATCGGGCCGAAAATAGCCGCCATTACAATACGTTTTATCAGATTATTGTTCATTACTGCTTATCTTTTGCATTAACCTTTCCGAAACGGCGTTCCCGTTTTTGAAAATCATATATGGCTTTGAATAATTCGCCACGATTGAAATCAGGCCAGAGAGTATCGATAATATAAAGCTCGGTATAGCTTGTCTGCCAGAGAAGAAAGTTGGAAATTCTCATTTCCCCGGAAGTACGAATCAGCAAATCCGGATCGGGAAGATTGGCGGTGTATAAAAAATCAGAGAACAAATCCTCATTGATATCCTGAAGGTCTAACACCCCCCCTCTTACCGCACTGGCGATAGCTTTCACAGCATCTAAAATTTCCGTTCGACCTCCATAATTTAAGGCTAAAGTTAAAGTTAATCCTTTATTGTTACGTGTTTTTTTCACCGCATTGGCAAGAACTTTTTGTCGTGAAAGAGGTAAGCTTTTCACTCTTCCGATGGTCATCAATTTAACATCATTTTTCACTAACTCATTTATTTCTCTTTGTGTCGTCCTTGTCAATAAAGCCATAAGTGCCGACACCTCTCTGCGCGGTCTTTTCCAATTTTCAATAGAGAAAGTATATAAGGTCAAATACTTAATCCCTATCTCACTAGCCGCTTTAACGACTTCTTTGACCGCTTTAACGCCGGCTTCATGACCATAGGTGCGTGGCTTATCCCGCAATTTTGCCCAACGACCGTTTCCATCCATTATGATAGCCACATGTTTCGGTATTCTTTGCGTTTGAGCCAGTATCAGCTCTTTTATTTTTTCGGTTTCATCTTTCATTATGATAGATATTATAAAAGCAGAGTTTATTTATCAAGTCTTATTGAATATATTTATGATTTTAGACTAAAATTTAACGATATATTTTTATTTTACTTATTCCTGTTTCTATGCGATACCATTCCATAGTAAAAATACTCAAATGCCCCTTTATTTCCCATATAGAATCAGGGAAAATATACCCTTGATATTCGGTAAATCGAAAAGACCTCGTGTATCGCTTATAACCTTTTTTATGAGGATAGTACAAATATAACCATTTCAAATAGTACTTATCTCTGTCAATTATAGCCAAACCAACGGGATCTTTTTGGTCGGTGGAATCGGTATCGAAACCGATAGCAATCTCTTTACCGCCGGTATCGTTAGGAAAAAAATTAAAATGATAATCACCCTTAAAAACATTAGGATAAGAAAAATCAATTTTAAAATGCTCTTTATGAAAAGGGATAATTTTTTTTATCGAATCAACATTTCCAAAACTATAAAAATATTCAGTTATGGCAGAATCGACGAGACGAACTTTCCCTTTTCTTTCCATTAACTTATAGTATGATTTAGCTTCCCAAGAGAAACTCACTCCACCATCAAGAGGGTCACGGCTTTTGAAAGTTTCATCGGCTCGTGAGCAGTAAAAATTTAATATCTGGTCATCGGATACAGAAGCATAAGAAGTCAAAACCAAAAGCAGTAATAACATCCACCACTCGACAAAACACTTTTTTATTGACATAGTATGCATAATATATGTATTATATTGATGAACGCCAGTTAAGTATGTTTTTTTCTTTATATTATTTCGACACCGCTTACCGAAATGTAAAAAATAACTTAATTAACTTAAATAAAGGAGAAAAAATGTTAGTTAAAGAATTCATGGAACTCCGCCCCAAAAATATGATAACCATCGACAAGGATACAAATATCCTTAAGGCAATGAATCTTCTAATTGAAAACCGTATCAGTTGCCTTCCTATCACCGACGAAAACAATAAACTGATTGGAATATTAAGCGACAAAGATATTTTCCGAGCGATTCACAAAAATCACGACAGTTTTATCAATCTTAAAGTTGAGGATTTGATGACGAAAGAATTAATTGTAGGCATAAAAGATGATGACATTAATTACATTGCCGGGATAATGACTAAAAACCGCATCCGCCATGTTCCCATTATTGAAAAAGATGAATTAATTGGTTTGGTTTCAATCGGTGACGTTGTTAAAATACAGATGAAAGATATGGAAATTGAAAATCGCTATCTAAAGCTCTACATTGACGGCTCTTACCCCGCCTAAAGCATATCTTTAAAAACAAGCAACAACCCCCACGCTCCCATTAGATTACGAATAAATCCCAACAATAGGACTTATACTTCTAAGACTTCTTTTTCCTTTTTTACTAATATATCATCAATCTTTTTGATATATTCATCCGTCATTTTTTGGATATCATCAAGAGCATCAAGCTCTTGGTCTTCAGAAACCTGTTTATCCTTTTTGATTTTTTTGATATGGTCGTTGGCATCGCGACGAATATTTCTGATAGCGACTCGGCCTTCTTCGGCAACATGTTTACAATGACGCACGAGTTCTTTGCGGCGTTCTTCATTAAGAGTCGGAACGGGAATGCGAATAATTTGACCATCAACAATGGGATTTAATCCCAAATCGGCTTTTTGAATCGCTTTGACAATATCGCCAACGGTAGATTTATCAAAAGCTTGTACCGTTAATAATCTCGGTTCCGGTGAACTTGCTGTGGCAACTTGATTTAAGGGCAAAACCGAACCGTAAGCTTCAACTTTTACCGTATCTAACAAATGCACTGAAGCTTTCCCTGTACGTACTGTGCCTAACTCTTTCGAGACAGCATCCACGCTTTTTTGCATTCTTTGCTTTGTCTCTTTTTTAAGTTCTTCTAACATACACGTTGCTCCTATTTTAAATACTTATTTGATACCACCTTATGAAATCAAAGTTCCTATCTGTTCGCCCAATACAACACGTTTCAAATTCCCGGAAGTATTCAAATCTATTACTCTGACGGGAATTTTATTATCCTTCAAAAGAGATATAGCAGTGGAATCCATTACTTTCAATTCTTTTGTCAACACTTCCATATACTTTAATTTAGGGTAAAAAACAGCATCTTTAACTTTTTTCGGGTCATCAGAATAAACACCATCAACATTAGTGGCTTTGATAAGTATTTCAGCTCCGACTTCCATCGCTCGCAAAGAAGCAGCTGTATCGGTACTAAAAAAAGGGTTTCCGGTTCCGGCAGCGAAAATCACCAAGCGTCCCTTTTCCATATGTCGCACCGCTCGGCGCCGAATATATTGCTCGGCAAAAGCCTCAATTTTAACAGCTGACATCACTCTGGTAAAGATTCCCATTTGCTCTAAGGTATCCATCATTGCCAAAGAATTTATAACCGTAGCCAGCATTCCCATATTGTCAGCCGTCACTCGATCCATACCGTGTTCGGAAGCATGCAAACCACGAAAGATATTACCTCCTCCGACAACAATACCAATTTCAATACCGAGTTGTTTAATTTCTTTAATTTGATTACAGATATTTTTTACAGTAGTAGAATCAAGACCAAATTTCTGATTGCCCATTAACGCTTCACCAGATATTTTTAAAAGAATTCGCTTGTAAAACGGTGATTTTTGTTCAACGACCATTTAATCCCCTGTGTTTATTCCCCTAAGCGAAAACGAGCAAAACGTTTAATAACAATATTTTCACCTAAAGTTGCTATGTTATTTTTTACAAATTCATTTACGGTTATATCATTATCTTTAACGAAAGGTTGTTCCAACAAAACTACCTCGCTCAAATATTTTTCTATTTTGCCATCAACTATTTTGTCGATAATCTTTTCCGGTTTTCCTTCATTAATGGCTTGTTGGCGATATATTTCTTTTTCCTTTTCAACCAACTGTTGGTCTATGTCATCCTTCTTCACACAAAGAGGATTGGAGGCAGCTATATGCATAGCAATATCACGACAAAAAGTTTTAAATTGATCGGTACGAGCAACAAAATCAGTTTCGCAATTAATTTCCACCAAAACGCCCAGTTTGTCACCGGGATGAATATAAGTGGCAATAACACCTTCAGCGGTCTGACGACCTTGTTTGGAAGCTGCTTTGGCAACACCTTGTTCTCGTAAATGCTCTACTGCTTTTTCAAAATCACCTTCTGTTTTTTTAAGAGCATTTTTACAATCCATCATCCCGGCTCCGGTTTTATCACGAAGCTCTTTGACCATCTTTGCTGTTATTTCCATAAGACTACTCTTTCTTATCTATTGTTATCTTCTTTTGCTGTGTAAGTACGTAAAGGGGTTTCCCTATCTTTTTCAGTTGCCGCTTCAATCATTTCTTGAGATACGCTGTTCTTAGCTTCAATAGCAACATCGACTAACTGTCTAATCAGTACTCTAATAGATTTTATAGCATCGTCATTACCGGCAATAGGGAAATCTATCGGGTCAGGGTCAGCATTGGTATCGACAATCCCAATAATGGGGATTTTCAACTTGGAAGCTTCTGCAACAGCTATTTTTTCTTTTTTGGCATCAACGATAATAATCAATCCGGGAAGGAAATTCATCCCCTTAATACCACCAAGGACCTTATTCAGTTTTTCAGCTTCATGTTCTATGTGGGCGCGTTCTTTTTTGGTAAATTTCTCAAGAGTGCCATCTTCTCTCATGCTCTCAATATCTTTCAATTTTTTGATGGAATTTTTAATGGTATCGAAATTGGTCAACATTCCCCCCAACCATCGTTCGGTAACATAAAAAGCACCGCAACGAGCAGCTTCTTCGGATAACACTTCTTTAGCCTGTTTTTTAGTGCCTACCAAAAGGATAGATTTCCCTTTACTAACCACTTCACGGATCTTCATCTTTGCTTTTTCTAATGAATTAACAGTTTTTTGAAGATCAATGATATAGATACCATTACGGGCGCCAAAAATGAACGGTTTCATTTTGGGGTTCCAACGACGGGTTTGATGACCAAAATGCACCCCTGCTTCCAAAAGTTCTTTAATTTGTAGTGAAATCATATAATACCTTAGATTTAACGGTTAATCTTTACCTTAGTATCACTCTTGCCCTTTTCTCCAGAGAAGAGACCGCAGGACAAGTCAACCAAGATTGTTTATTTCCCTTTAAAAGGGATAGTATTTTTATTAACGTTTTGAATACTGGAAACGTTTACGGGCTTTGGGGCGGCCATATTTCTTCCGTTCTACCTCACGAGCATCACGAGTTAAAAACCCGCCTTTACGCAGAGTATGGTGTAGTTCCGGATTCATTTTGACCAAAGCTCTGGCTAACCCTAAACGGATAGCGCCCGCCTGACCGGAAAGACCACCACCATTGACAGAACAGGATAAATCCATTTTACCCATAGTTTCCGTAGCTTCCAAAGGCCTCAGAGCGTGATTTATAAGCGTTTCACGAGTCAGGTATTCATTTAGATAATGACCATTAATATGATATTTACCTGCTCCGGGTTTAATCTCAACCCTTGCCACAGCTTCTTTTCGACGCCCCGTAGCTCCAAATCTCTCTTGTTTCATATATCTTTTACTTCAGTTAATTTAATTTCAACATTTCTGGTTTTTGAGCTTTATGAGAGTGCTCGGCACCGGCATAGACATGTAATTTTTTAAATATTTTTCTACCCAAACGATTTTTAGGCAACATCCGTCTTACCGCCAAACGAAAAACTTCTTCCGGTTTTTTTTGCATCATTTGCTCAAATGTTATTTCTTTCAAACCACCAGGATAACCGGAATAACGATAATACTTCAAATTCTGAGGTTTATTATTCCCGGTTACTTTTATCGAACTGGCATTAATAGCTATAACATGGTCGCCCGTATCCAAATGGGGAGTAAAAATGGGTTTATTTTTACCTCTCAGAATATTAGCAACTTTAACAGCGGCTCTCCCCAGAATGGCACCATTCAAATCAACAACATGCCACTTACGATTTTGAGGATCAATTTTAGGTATAAATGTTTTCATTTTTATCCTTAACTATATTGTCATCTTTATCAATATTAGCTTAATAACTTAAGATAATTTTTAAACTTGTCAACACAAAGTTTGAAAAAATAAACATTTTCTATCATTTGCCTGATTTTTTGTGATATCGGCATTTATGGGAATTTATTTATTTTTAATAAGTTGTGGCTAATAATTTACAGCACGAACAAAAAAACGCCCCATCATAAAAAATGATGAGGCATTTTTGCTACCTATATTTAGAGCTTGCCGACTAAATCCAATCCTGTTTTTAGGGCTTCTTTTCCCGGTTTCCAGCTTGCAGGGCAAGCCTCACCACCATGTTTGCGTACAAATTGTGCCGCTTCTAATTTACGAATCAACTCTTCCGAAGAACGGCCGATAGAATTATCGTTAACCTCAAATGATTTTACAATGCCATCGGGGTCTATAATAAAAGTCCCCCGCAAAGCCAAACCGGCTTCTTCGATCATAACCCCGTAATCACGGCTTATAGTACCTGCCGGATCTGCTAACATGGGAAAGTGAATTTTCTTAATCGTAGCCGAGGTATCATGCCAAGCTTTATGTACAAAGACAGTGTCTGTTGACGCCGATAAAACCTCAGCGTCCAATTCCTGAAACTTGGTATAATTATCGGCAAGTTCTCCTAATTCTGTCGGACAGACAAAAGTAAAATCCGCAGGGTAGAAGAACAGAATAACCCACTTACCCTTGTAATCATCAAGTTTTACTTTAACTATCTGATCTTTGTGATAAGCTTCAAGTTCAAATGTCGGGGCTGATTGATTAATCTTTACCATTTTTTCTCCTTTTAATAATATTGGTATTAATTGATTTATATAATCCAGTTATAATAAATTTAATTTTAACTACTACCATTTATTTAAAAAAACATTAATTGAATTAGAGTTAATACCGATATTAATATATAAAACTATAAAAAAGTTCCCTCAAATATGGTATTATGGAAAAATATTTAAAATTATTTGAAGAAGTAATAAAGAAACAAGAGGAAATCGTCGGTCATGATATCGCCCTTGTTCAAGCAAAAAAAGCTGGGTTGAGTGTTTCCAAAGAAGGTCACATAGTCAGCTGTGCCGGCAATCCTGAAGTTGTTCTGCTAAGATTAATCAAATTTTTCACCAAAAGCGGAAATATGTCCACTTTGGTGGAATGTACACCATTGATAAATGAACTGCTAAAAAAATATAATGACATTTCTGAAAAATCTGAAGCTGTTGAATCGGAAAAGATTAGCAAATAAAACTGCAAACATTACTAACGTTTCAATAACTTAAGCTTGTATCGAGCATCAAATTTACCCCCCTTTGAGCAATCACCACAGGAAACCATTCTCAAAATTTTCTGCCGAGGATATTCTTTCCCACAGTTAGGACAATAATATATATATCGTGGTGATCGCATAAGAGATGGGTGTGTCCTTGCTTTAAGCGAAGCGCCGATACGTTTGGCTTCCCGCTTAAAAGCGGCATTATGTTTAAAATAGATAATATGAATCATTTCATGTTTAAGAGTATCGACAATTTCATCGGGGAATATCCGATGATACCTGTAACCGATTCTAATTAGCTTTTTTCGAGGAGTATAAGAACCGGCAATACGCATCCGAGTGGAATATTCGATTCTTACTTGGGGAAGTTTTCCATCAAAGTAAAGCCAATTGTATCGGTTAAACATACGGTACAATTCTTCAATAGCCGGTAAACTATCAACATTGGCTTCCCAAGCTTTTATATCTGCCACTGATTGACGCCAGAGCTGATTTTTTATTTTAGTATATAAGGTCGCTGGAACAGGAGGAGTTGGCTCTACTTCAAAAAGATCATAATTCAAAGCTGCCAAAGCCATAGAAGAAGCTTTTGTTTTTTTCATAGTAAGATTGAACCTTAACTATTCATTACCAAACTAACGATTACTTACAAATATTTAATTAAACATATACATTTATAATTATCGGATAAGACAAGAATCAACTTTAAAAAGATATAATCTTATTATTTATATGCTAATTTTAAAAAGTTCTTTTGAAATAATTATACAATATTAAATGTTTACTTGCGACCGCCTTTTAAAATATCTTTATCGGTAATATAATAACTTACCAGCTCATGGGGGGTAACATCAAATGCCGGTGAATAAACTTTAACATCTTTCGGGGCGGTTCTTTTACCAAACCCTTCGGTTACCTCTTGGGACGCTCTCTCTTCAATAATAATTTCATCCCCCGACTCAATACTATCATCGAAAGTTGATGACGGCGCCGCCACATAAAACGGGACTTTATTTTCCTTAGCTAAAACAGCGAGAGAATAAGTGCCAATTTTATTGGCAAAATCACCGTTTTGGGCAATACGGTCAGCCCCGACTATGATATGGTCAACTTTCCCTTGTTTCATCAACATTCCCGCAGTGTTATCACATATAAGGGTAACATCAATACCTTCATTCATTAGCTCCCAAGCGGTGAGACGAGCTCCCTGAAGCAAAGGACGGGTTTCATCGGCATAAACGCTGATTATCTTACCTTCATCACGACAGATATAAATAACCCCCAAAGCCGTGCCAATTCCACCGGTAGCCAGTGCTCCCGCATTACAATGAGTTAAGATAACATCACCATCGTTTATTAATTTAGCTCCGTTTTTGCCGATATTTTGACACATTGTTTCATCTTCCCGATGAATATTTTCGCTTCCTCCCATAGTATTTTTTTTATCTCCGTTAATTTACTTTCCCCGCTATCGCTCACTTTTTTTAACATTCTACTGACAGCCCAAAAAAGATTCACGGCTGTAGGGCGAGCGCTTTTAAACTCGTCACCAACTTTTGTAATAAATTCCAAACTGCTGTCACTAATCTTTTCTACGGCAACGGCAATTCCATAAGCGGCGGCAATCCCAATAGCCGGCGCTCCGCGAATTTCCAAACGTTTGATAGCGTATATAATATCTTTATAATCATCGGTTTTTTTATATTTAAGCAAATGGGGCAATTGTGTTTGGTCAATCCACTGAAGACTGTTATTTATTCTCTGAAGAGTTTTCACTTTCATATCATTCACCTATAATTTGTAAAATTACCCGACGATTACGATGTCGGTTATCAAATTCCAAAAATATAATTTGCTGCCACGTTCCCAATAAAAGAGATTTATTGACAAAAGGAACGGTAATATCCGGTCCTATAAGAGATGCCCGCAGATGAGAGAAACCATTCCCGTCATGCCAGGTATCATCGTGGTGATAAGAAATATCCGAAGGGATTAGTTTTTCCATTAATTTCGGAAAATCTTTAAGCAGTCCCGGCTCGTATTTAATGGTAGTTATACTCGCCGTAGCACCTGGAACAAATACGGTAACAATACCGGAATCTGCGGATATTTCCTTTATTATCCGTTGAATATCAGGGGTGAGATCTATAATATCACCATCACCTTTGGTTTTAAAAGATATCTCTTTGGTTATAATCATAATACACCTTCGTTTTCTTTACCGATATAAAAAACGTTTTACTTTTTTGGTAGAAGTTTTTTCTAACTCATTTAATTGAATATCGAAATTACTTATTCTTTTAAATGCTGCCATTTGGTTGTTGATTTGTGCTATTTCTTCTTCCATTATTTTCCTAATCTTTTTCATATCCGGAGTTTTGATTGTGATATTAGAATCTCTTTCCATTAGCTCCATATTGGGGACGATTATGGCATAGACTTCTTCTCCTTGCTTATTCTCCTTTTTTCTGCTTAAAACAATCGCTTCCAAAATATAATCAGATTCCATCAGTTTTTCCTCAATCTGTTCCGGATAAATATTTTTACCCGCCGCAGAGATGATCAAATTTTTCTTACGACCGGTAATCCATAGATGCCCCTTATCAAAATATCCCAAATCACCGGTGCATAACCAACCATCTTGAAACAATTTTTTAGTCTCCTCAGGGTTATCGCGGTAACCGAAAGTTACATTACCACCTTTTACCAATATTTCACCTACTCCATTTTCATCGGGGTTATTAATTTTAATCTCAACATTATTCAACAATGGCCCCACCGAACCAAATTTAATATTCTCCGGTTGATTAACCGAAATAACCGGGGAACATTCTGTCATCCCATACCCTTGAAGAAAATCAAAACCCAAATAATTGAAAAAACAACTTATATAAGGCGGTAAAGGCGCTCCTCCGGAAACAAACATCCGCAAAGAACCTAAACCAACTTTTTCTCTTAATTTTTTAAACAGTAATTTCCCCCATTTGAATTTAAAATTCCAGCCCAAACCGGTAATAAAAAACATAAAGTTAAATATACTTCTTTTACCCCACGAAACATTAGCAACACCTTTTTTTATAGAATTATACATTTTCTCGAACAGTAAAGGCACACCCAACATAATAGTCACTTTATTATTTTTTATATCCTCAAGTATATTTTTCGATTTCAATGAACGGGCATATATGATTGTCGCTCCACTCATTAAAGGAGTCAAAAGACCGCAAGTGGTTTCAAGAGTATGGTGAAGCGGAAGCAAGGAAAGAAAAATATCATTTTGAGTAAAAGTAAGCGAGCTATGAATTTGCTCCAAATTGGAAAGTATGTTATTATGAGTCAACTCCACCGCTTTAGGGTTGCCGGTCGTCCCGGAAGTATAAATCAATGCCGCAACCTTATTAAAAGCAGAGCCTAAAGGTTGATTATTTGTGCTTAATAAATTACGCCATGAAGTTTTCGAATTATCATCGAAAGTGAATATTTCTATTTTCCGTTTTTTAGTTATCAGCGGGATAAATTTATCGACGGTAAAGATAACTTTGATATTGGCATGATTAATTAGATAATTAATTTCCGTCTCTTTTAAATTAACATCGATAGGCACCACTGTTTTCCCCGAAGCGATTATCCCCAGATAAGCTATCCCCCACTCCGGTCTATTTTCCGCCAACAAACCAATCTCTTGACAATCTTTGAAAGATTTACTGTTTAATCCGTTAGCTATTTCAATAATTAAACCCTTGACATCGTTGTATGAATAACTTTGCCCCCAGCCACCATCAGCTTTAAAAGCCGTTTGGTTAGGATATCGGTCTGCTACTGATTCAAAAGCAAAGAATAAATTTTGATATTCGGTTAAAGGTTTGATATTATCTGCCATAAAGTTCAATTAATATCATAAACAGACTTATGAAAAGCGAAAAATCAAAGGTTTATCAACTTCGGTTAAAATAAAAAAAGCCGCCGTTGAAATTCAACGGCGGCAAGCTATTTACAAAATTACCAATATTAAGATTTTAACTTTGAACACTGATTGTTTTGGTTAACACAATACCACCACGAGGATCGGTATCGGTAATGGTAATAGTTACCGATCCGGCTACCGCAGGAGCAGTCCAAATAAAACCACTTGCCTCGCCATAGGGATTGGTTTCCTGAGTGGCACCGGTAACTGTTCCAGCCGAAGCGGTCATATTTAAGGTGTGGTCTCCCAAAGGATTACCAAAGCGGTCTTCTATAACAGCACTGATACTGACTGACTCACTTGGAGCAACAGAAGAGCTGGCATTAATGATTGAATTACCCGAATAAGCCATGCTGGTAGTTAAGGCTACCGTATAGTATGTAAATGCCGAAGAACCGGAATAATAAACTATTTGATCATAAGCACCGATACCGTCATCATTTCCACCGGGAGTGGAATGATCCATCTTCAATGTTTTAGAAGTTATTTTTACGATTGCTGATGAAGAATAACAACCATCGGCGAGTGTTCCGCCCTGCACCATTAAATAGTTAGCATCCGCTTTAAACATCGTTTGATCAGCTACCGGATTGTTGTTTACATCCAACCCGACAACAACAATCGTTGCTTTAGAGGTACCATCGGCAGACATCGATGAAGGCATTCCGGTGACAATAAGAGTATCGGGATAAAAGGAATTAAAGAACATACTTGTATCCGCCACGGTGCCACCGGCAGTTTCGGCATAGATATAAACTCTACCATCAGCGGTAGGTACGTTATTACCGGAAATCCAAACGGTAGTAGCAGTACCTTCCATATCTTTGGTTCTCTCTTCGTGTGATTTCATGGTCCCTTCATCGGTAGAAAAATAAACAACAGTAGAATCGAGTACGGGATTATTATAAATATCTGAAACTACCGCAACAATAGGCACTTGATCGCCGACAACATCCCAATCTCTCACATTACATTTTTCCGAACCGACAACAATGTGTGCCGGAGGACCGGAAGAAACCAAAATTTGAGTAGCATTAGATAACACAGTATCGACATAAGCTCTAATACGAATAGTTCCAGAGATAGTACCGGAATGAACAGGTGCCACCGCTACTCCTTGACTGTTAGTAATGGCAGTATACGGGCCATATCCGACATTACCAAGATGCTCGCCACCACCGGGACCATCAATGATAATAAAGTTAACAGCCAATCCCCCCGGAACAGTATTACCATGAGCATCATAACCCGTAGCTTCCAATAACGAAGACTCTATACCACCGGTTTGTTTTACAACTAAGTTCATTGAATCAGCAGACAGATAAATGGAATTAATAGACGCATTGGGATTCAGCTGAACCGATTGCTCTATGTCACCTTCAATCCCATTATCATTTACCGTGGCTTTAATATAAACGGTTAAAGCATCATTACCGGATACATAATTGACCACTGCATTCCCCGTACCACCGGAGGTAAACGATGTTGAAGGAATCAAACCGATAGCATCCCATTGTCCATTATTATTAGCATCAAAGACCAAGGAATCAATGCCCTGCGACCAATACCCATTGCCGTCGATATCTATAAATTTTTCTCCGGCGGCGATCTTAACCATGGTTGAATCCGGAGCCGGTTGACCATTGGCATCCCTTAACATTATAGTTACTTGAGAAGTATCAGAACCATTAGCCAGAAGAAGACTTGGGGTAACTGACATATTAATACTTCCGGAACCGGTCTGAGCTGTTGATGTTACACTAACACCAATATTTCCAGAGAAAGAAGTTCCGTTCACCGAAGCGGTAATAGAAACCGCACCGGTATCGGTAGCGGTAAAGACAGCTGCCGCCACACCACTGGCATCGGTAGTATCAACGGCAGGTGAGATATTACCAGCTGTTGACGGACTCACTGAAAAAGTAACTATCTGATTGGCAAGACCGGTTGAATTCGAAGATACTGTCGCTTCCACCACCGTCGTTGAATTGATACCAATCGATGAAGGGCTGGCAGTTACATTAACAGATGTGTCCGCAGGGGTTTCCTTAAGAACATTTTTAGAACTACAACCAATCATAAAAAAAACAGTTACGCTAACTGACAATAAAAAAATAGTGAACCATAAAATTGATTTCTGCTTAAACATTTCAACTCCTACTTTAGTATTTAATTTTCTTTTTATTGAAATAATATGTTAATTCCTCAATGATAACTTGCCAAAAAGCTCTCTTATTACAGAGAGCTTTTAGTACCCTTAAAGAAAATGACTAACCTTTATTCTCATCTTCCATAGCTAATTTTTTATCGACAATCGTAGGGGTCACAAAAATAATTAGGTCTCTGGTTTCCAGTCTTTTATTGGTATATTTAAAAAGTCTCCCTAATAAAGGAATATCTTTTATGACCGGAACCCCAATTTCAGTATTGACCTCATCTTGAGTGGTCAACCCGCCGATAACAGCTGTTTGACCATTGTTAACAATAACATTGGTTTTGGCATTACTGGTATTGATGATAACACCGTTAGGATCGAATTGATAAGTCGATCTTTCCGGAGAAAGTTCCATAAGAATTTGATTTTCAGCGGTCAAGTGTGGCGTAACAGTAAGAATCGTACCCACTTCCTCAAATTTAATAACGACGTTCCCTGATTCATCAAACTGCTTAACCGGTATCTTCTGTCCCATTTGAATTTTAGCTTCCTTATTGTCAATCGTCGTAATTTCCGGATGAGCTATAATTCTACCTTTGTCATTTTTGACAATAGCCTGTACGATAGCATCAACCGACCAACCGTGTTGTAAAGCGGTTATTTTATATTGACCAATGTAATCCGTATTACGTAAAGCATTAACCGAACCGCTCTGAGGGTAAGAACGTCCCGATTGGGTAGTATATGTTCCCGCCGCATTCCAATTGATACCAAGCTCCTGAGCATCAGTGCTATAAATTTCTAAAAGTCTCGTGGATATTTTTATCTGTTTGGCTGGTCTATCCAATTCTTTCACATAATTGATAACATTTTCCATATTCGATGGGACTTCACGAATGATAATAGAATTAGACCGTTTATCACTGGAGGCACTGCCTCTGTCGGTCATAAGGGATTTTACCGCTTTAACAATATCATCGGAGGTCGAATTTGAAATTTTTACAATCTTCGTTTGTAATTCCGCCAACTGTCTGGTCTCTTTTTTGTGTTTTTCCATTTCCGTAACTTCTTGACGATATTCTTTGGAAGGCAACACTCGTATATAACCACCTTCTTCATCGACAATCGACAAGTCGTAGGTCCGTCCAATGATATCCATCGCCGTTCGCCATTGAACATTTTTCAACTTTATTGTTACGGTTCCGGTAACTTCAGGAGCAACAACAACATTAACACCACCATAATCAGCCAAGAAAGTCAGTACCGATCTAATATCAGCGGATTGAAATTGTAGATTTTTAATAGGCTGTGAAGGATCGTGTTTCTCTTCAGCGATTACAGGTGTAATAATAGTAACAACAAAAATCAAAAACAGTGATATCCAAATCGGGAATTTACATTTTTTAAAAAACATGTTTTATACCTGCCTTTCATTAACTTTCAAGTTTAAGAGATACGGTGCGACTCCATCCGTACTCGAATATTTGGAAATAAACCCGGTCATTAGCAACACGAAGAACATATCCCTTACGTACTTTATCACCGGATTTTAAGATATATCCATAACCTTCTTTATCTTCAAACAAAGCACTATTATCATGATTTTCGGATTCGATTATACCCACCAATTTCAAACCTTCCACATTGGGAACTCTTTTTTCAACCGGATTATTATAGACTTTGGATTCATTAATTAAAGTTTCAAAAGGATCACGATAAGCTCTCGATTTATACTTAATGATTAATCTTTTGGGAAATTTGGCAACCAATGTCCCTTTGATTTTATTAGACACAACCGGATTTCTGCGAAATCTTGAGGTGGATTTGCTTTTTGAAGGAGAGCTTTTCTTGGTGTCAACATTTTGACTCTTTATATTTTTTTTGTGTTCAACTTTCGTTTTTATCACAGGAGCTGATGCTTTTTTAATCGCTTTTGATTGCCGAGTTTTTACTTTCGGGCTATTATTTTTAAGTGAAATTGTTTTTTGCTGTGAAGGGGTTACTTTAGAGTTGGATATAGTCTCAGTTACTTGAGCGTATTGTATTTTTTTAGCAGGTTTATTGGAAACTGTTACTTTTGGCTTACTGATATTAGTTGTGGTTTTTTTGATCTCCGGTTTTTGAAATGCCAAAGTTGTTTTATTCGCTTTTTTAACTGTCTTTTTCCCTTTGCTTGAAGGAGACAATACTTGATTAGCATTATTTTTAACCGTGGTTGCAACTTTTGTATTCGTTTTCTTCTGAACTTTGGAGCTTACCACGGGCTTATTTACCTTCTTCAACAAATTATTATCGACAAAAGGACCATAAGGGACCTTACCCGACGATACTTTAACAGAATATTTCTTAACAGTTTTTTGAGAAGTTGATTTCTTTGCTAAAACCTTTTTAGTGTTATTCTTTCTTTCTGTTATCTTATCGGTAGAAAAATTCTTTGTCGATGAAACCGTAATTGATTTTGATGAATTCGGAACTTTTTCATTCGAAGCAAATACTGTCTTGCTCGTCACCTTTTTATCAGATAATGTTTTGTTAATATTTTTTTTCTGAGTTATCCTTTTTGACGGAACTGGTAAATTATTCTTTTGGGTACTAACATTTTTCAAACTTAGTAATCTGTCTTTTTTAATAGATTCATTAAGTTCTTGGGAAGATTTAGGAACGCTAACGACTTTATCGGTGGAAGCGAGAGTTTCTTTTTCTTTTGATAACGCCTTTTCTTTCTTCTTCTTATTCATTTCCGCCACTGTTAATGCGGTTGACCAAGTAGTAAACTTACGGTTGTTTTTGTCGGCGAAGTAAATTGTTATATACTTGTTATCAGATTCCACCCGATAAATTGTTTCCCTTTTCATATCAAAGACAATACGAACTATTCTTTCCGGTTTAACCGAATATTGGCTGGTGCGAATGCTCTTTATGGCACAAGGAGGTAAAAAGCTGAATTTATTTGCTCCCAAATTATGAGTAGCGGATAAAATATCAACAATCACCCGAAAAGGCTTACCGTCTTTGGCAATTTCCGTCTGATGAGTGAAGCGAATAGGTCCGTTAACGCTAATTTGAGCAACCGTATAGCCGTCATTGTAATTCAAAGCGACATTGGTTACTTCGGAGGAAAAAGCATTACCTAAAGTAAAAAGAGCAAGTACAAAAACTACTGTTATAAATAATGTTTTATTCATCACCTTGATTCCTCCTATAAAGCCAACTCTTTGAGCCGTTCGCCTTGCTTAACAAAATAAGTCGAAAGGGTAAATGTTGCTTTTATAGTTTCTTGTTTTTTCAAATCGTTAAATTTTTTGTTATCGCCATTATTTTCTTGAACTGCTTTTGAAATAGAAATATTTATAGCATCAATCTCAACATTGGAAACATTGGCAATAAATGGGAAATTGGCTACATAGCTGATGAAAGTCCCGAAATCATGATATGTTCCGGTCATTTCAATTTCAAAAGGAGCAACTTTATAAAACTGCTCTTCTTCTATAGGTAAAGGTTGCACCCTTGTAATTCTTGTGCCGGTTATTGACGAGGCGGTATGAAGCTGTACCAAAAAGGAGGGAATTTGCTTTACTTCCGGAAGAAGTTCTTCGATTTGATGATAACGACCAATCAGCTGTTTATATTCTATCTTTAAAGCATCAAGAGATTTCGCTTTCATTTCTACGTTTCTAAGATTAGTGGTAATAGTCTCAAATTCTTGATTTTTCGTGGTAAGTTGATTATCATATTTCGTATACACTCGAGAATACCAAAAATAAACGACAATGAAGAAAGCTAAAACACCTAAGGCTATTTTTTGAGTTTTTGAATCTTTAAAATCCATAATTAACTTCCTAATTTAAGCTTTTATGAGTAGTTTTAGCTTTTTGTGCTGTGGACTTGTTATCAACGGAAGCAATTACTTTTCTCAATTGCTCATCGGAAAGATAATGAATATTAAAGTTCAGCACAAAATCATAAGCCTTTTTATCCTGTAAATTTATTTCATTGGTAGAAACAAGTTCCACCTCATCAAAATAATCCGAACGCATCATTTTAATCATAAAAGAAGCCAGCGCATTCAAAGTAAAAGCATATCCCTCAATTTCACCTTTTCTAACGGTGGGGACACTATTATCGGCAACTGCAGAGGTAGTAGAGGGAGTATTCTGTTTTTTATTTTTATTACCATCTTTATTGTTGGATTTGTCCAAAGTCTCCTGAGGTTTCTCTCTGAATTTTCCTAACCAGACAAATTCGGGAACATCGCGAGCGAAATCCTCTAAAATCCTCACCCAAGCTGAACGATGACTATCAAGCTTTTCAACGGCACTCATACGCTCGGTGATTTTCTTTTTTACATCCATAAGAGCATCAACTACTTTAATATCTTTTTGAAGCATCGCTGCTCTTTGTTGTGCTTTACTAATATTGTCTTCGAGTTTGCTAAGTTGATATTTTTGATAAAAAGTAATACCAATCAACATTATAACGATTCCAGCAGCGGCAACAATTCCATAAAGACCCGTTTTGCCTAAAGAAAAATCAATGGATTTTTTTAAATAATCTTTTGGGAGTAAATTTATTTCTATCATAAGAACTTACCTCACCTTCCGCATTGCTAATCCGACCGATACGGTTAATAGGGGTGCTATCTTTTCTAATTGAAGGTATTGAAACAACTCGGGGTCATAATCTATATTGCGCAAAGGATTAGCAATTTCTAAGGGAATATTGAGCTTTGATTGTAAAAATTCGGGCAGATAAGGAATTAAAGCACCACCACCGGATAAAATCACCCAATCTATGTTATCAATTTTTACTTGTGACTTAAAATATGAGAAAGCCAATTCCAAACCGGAGATAAGTTCGTCAGTAGCTGAAATAATAGTCGCTTTTAACATATCTTGATCGATAGAATCGTTCATTTCCCCCTTAATTGCTTTGGCAGTCAATTCTGGGTTTAATCTAAAACCCTTTTGAATGGCATTATAGATTTCCCTCGTTCCGGCTGAAACATCACGAGTAGCTTTGAATATTCCATCCTGAAGATAAGTGATATTGGTCACATCATTTCCAATATTAACCAAAGCTGTTATCTTGGTGGGATCAATATCGTAATTCCCCCAGTAAGCGTTATAAATAGCCAAAGCATCATCATCAACGATAACCGGTCTCAAACCACAATCCTGAACAAGTTCCAAAAACATATGGAGATATTCTTTACGAGCTGCTACCAACAATATATCCATTTTATTAGTGTCATCATCGGTTTTGACGACATGATAATTTAGAGATACATCATCAATATCAAAAGGCGCCCTCTGTTCGGTTTCAAACAAAATAGCTTGTTCCGCTTCCGTACCGGTTTTTTTGTCAATGGTAAATCGGTCAGTTATAACACTATGGCCAGATATGGAAACCACGACATCTTTTATTTTGGGATCGGTTTGATCAATCAAAGATTGAATATTGAAAATAACCGCTTCCCTATCGCGGATTTCATCGGCGACAATCGCTTCTGGAGGGAGTTCACGAACACCTATTGCCGAAACCGTATAATTAGATTTATTGTGTTCCAGTTTAACCAATTTTATGGAACTCGCTCCAATATCTAAACCTACTGTACTTTTTTTCCCTCGAGAAAATAGCATAAGTATACTCTTTTTTTTTGAGTTTTCATTTATTCTTCTTACTTTTTATCGTCATATTTGATGAGCAATTAACAAACTCTTTATAAAAAAATTAAAAATATATACTCAATTTATTGTTCATCTTACTGTTTACTGTTTAAATAATTATCGGTTAATATTCTTACCGCCTTTACACAAACCTCTCCGATTGCCTTAACTCATTTATTACCAATAAAAAAGCCCCTTTGAAAAGGGGCTAAAAAAAATCTAAAACAAATAATAATCCAATTTCAATAATAATAGCCTACGGAATGAACTCGACCCGTTGAAGCTAAAACATCAATATTATTAATACCGGTAAAATTATCTATAGACACCATAGTTATAATATTCCCCCCACCAAAAAAATTAGCTGAGCCGTTAGGATTATAAACAATGGCATTATCTTGAATATCCGTCCCTAAATATGAAATTTCCGGAGGAAGAGTATCCACTTTTAAAACCGAATCAGTACTTTCAAACATATAATTGGTAGAACTGGCACTATCTTTTTTAAATAAAGTTAACGTTTTAGCGTTTCCATCAAAAAACACACCAAAATTTACTTTACTGGTAATCGCCATAGAACGAGCCAATCTCAACTCTGAAGTAATATCCCTATTAGTTGTACGAAACTTCACCTTTTGAAAGGCTGTTTGAAAACGAGGAACTGCCATTGCTGAAATAATGCCAATTATTACCACCGCTGACAATAATTCTATCAAAGTTATCCCTTTTTTATTCTTCAACTTGCTCTTCATATTAATCACCATCCATATTTTTAAATATTTCAAAGTTAAAATTACCTTAACTTCTATAAATAAATAATTCCAGTAAGGTTTAAGCATATCTTATACCATACCCGTTAAAATATTAAGGGAATGATTATAACTAAATTATCTTCATAATATTTAAAGACTTAAGAAAAATAAAAATATCCTTTTGAACAAAATTTGAGCAATAAATACTATTTATCACTAAACAAAGTATGGTAAACAGCCTATATAAATTGGATATAAGCAATTTATATTGACAATATTAAAATTAAGGTTAACTTAATAATAAGTACTAACTTTGACTATTATTGTAAAAAATCCTTAGAAAGGAAACATCAATGACATTATGTGTTAATCATTTAAGACATATCCTCACCATTTTTTTATTCGCAATCTTTCTTTCCACTTCAACCAATGCTGTCACTAAGTTGTCTTCTTTAGAAAATCACCCCATAGTTATTGCCAAACAAACTATCCCGCTAACACAAACGACGAAGGAATTCCTTCAACAAAGAAACAATAAAACCGCTAAAATATGGGTATTCTTTACTGATAAAGGTGTTTTCAACGATGCTGATTTTGCTGTTCAAGCCAGCAGAATTAATCTCAGCAAGAAAGTTTTGAAAAGACGTCATAAAGTAAACAAGGATAAAATAGTTTTCGCTGATTTACCTGTTGTTGATTCTTATGTAAAAGCGGTAGAAAAAATTGGTGGAAAATTACGACGAGTTTCCAAATGGCTCAACGCCGCCAGCTATGAAATACCTTTAGATTTACTCGATAAAGTTAGCAATCTCCCTTTTGTGGTTTCCATTAAACCAGTTGCCGGTTTTAAAGATCCTTCCTTAACTTTCGATAATATACCAACCGATAAAACCCAAGTATCAAAAGCAACAGCCGGAGGACTTAATTACGGATTATCTCAAACTCAATTGAGTCAAATAAATGTCCCCGCTGTTCATGGTAAAGGATATGATGGTTCCGGGGTAACCTTAGCTATGTTTGATACCGGTTTCCGCAAAAGCCATGAAGTATTTGCGAATCATTTTGCCGAGGGAAGAGTACTGGCCGAATATGATTTTGTTTTTAATGATTCCAATACCGCTAATGAAGCAAACGATTGGAGCTCTGCTTGGAATCATGGCACTTATACATGGTCAACAGCCGCCGGATTTAAGGACAGCACTTTATATGGTCCGGCTTACAAGGCATACTATCTTTTAGCTAAAACCGAGGACGTTCGTAGTGAGACTCCCGTCGAGGAAGATAACTGGGTAGCGGCTTTGGAATGGGCTGATTCTCTGGGTGCCGATGTGGTTTCTTCGTCGTTAGCTTATTCCGATTGGTATACTTATGCTGATTTTGACGGTAATACCGCTACCATTACAATTGCAGCCAATACTGCTGCCAGTTTGGGCATAGTTGTTTGCAACGCCATGGGAAATGAAGGTCCCGGTTCCGGTACTCTTGATGCTCCCGCCGATGCTTTCGATATTTTAGCGGTAGGTGCTGTTGATGCTAATGGCACTATTGCCGGTTTTTCCTCAAGAGGTCCTACCTATGACGGAAGAATAAAACCGGAAGTATGTGCTATGGGAGTATCCACTTCCTGTGCTTACGCTACCACCGATCATAGTTACGGAACAGCCAGTGGTACTTCTTTATCGACACCATTAGTTGCCGGTGCCGCTTGTCTGCTCATACAAGCTCGACCCACTTTCACCCCTGAGGAAATCAGAGCAGCTTTGATGGGTACGGCAAGTAATACCAGTTCCCCCAATAACGATTACGGTTGGGGTATAATTGATGTCGATGCGGCACTTCAATGGGGAGCCGATTTTGACGCCGATATTAAAACCGGAGAAGCACCTTTAAATGTTCAGTTTACCGACAATTCCCAATTAGCCCCCACTTCCTGGAAATGGTCTTTTGGTGATGGTGATTCTTCTTTTGTTCAAAACCCATCTCATTTTTATGCACAGGCGGGAGCTTATGATGTATCTTTAACTATTGGGAGTGACGCCGGAGAAATTACCAGAGTAAAAGAAGGTTTTATAATAGCTTTCGGCGATACTTTAACTTTTGCTTCCGATTCCGGTTTTGCCGGACATCAAGTGGTGATGTCGATTGATTTGGTTAATTCGGAAGACTTAAATGTAATAGATATTCCTTTTACCTTTTCTGATGCTCCTAAAATAAAATTTGACTCTGCCTCTTTTGGCAGTCGCACGACATATTTCGATGAGATTAAACCCATTCTCTGGGACCCGTGGGGATATCGCTATGCTTACCGTTTAACAGCCGATACCGGCAGTGGAGCATCTCCCTTAAGCCCCGGTTCCGGTGAAATAATGAAATTATATTTCACTATTGATTCTCTTGAATTAGGTGGAACCACATATAATATTGATACTTTATCCAGTCCCTATTCTCTAGAATTAACTTCTCCCTATATCACCTACGGTCCCCATCTCTTTATTGGCTCAATTTCAAGCATTCATATTCTTAGAGGTGATTTTGACAATAATCAAAAGATAAACAGTAATGATTTATTGAGTATGATTAATTATTCGTTTAATAGTGGCTCTCCACCTTTAACTATTCAATTAATGGATGTTAATGCCGATCTGATATTGAATGGCGAAGATATAAATTATTTAATTAATTATATGTTTAGTGGTGGTCCTCCACCAGTAACACCATAAGATTTTATTATATTTCAAGAAAGCCGATAACAAGTTATCGGCTTTCCTTTTTAAATTAGAGAATTGTAGAATTCAAAATCAATTAACTTATTTTATTAACTTTATCTGAAAATACATTATTCCTATCAAATAACAAATTTACCATTTCTATATATAACTTTACCATCAGCTTTTATTTGGGAATCATTTTTCAAGTTACATACCATATCCCAATGAAGAGAACTTTGGTTTTTCCCTCCCGATTCCGGTATGGAAGCACCGACGGCAAGGTGACAAGTGCCACCAATTTTTTCATCAAAAAGAATATTTTTGGTGAATTTTTTTATTTCATAATTGGTACCAATAGCAAATTCACCAATAAAACGAGCGCCTTTATCAATATTCAACATTTGGGTCAAAAAATCCTTATTTTTTCCAGCCGATTCACTAACCACTTTACCATTTTTGAACTCAAGACGCACATCTTCAACTTCTTTGCCCATATAGACAGCCGGATAAGAATAGCGAATATAACCCTCAGCAGTATTTTCAATAGGTCCGGTAAAAATCTCACCATCGGGGAAATTCTCCGTTCCGGCACAGTTAATCCATTTGCGTCCTTTTACCCGTAATTTCAAATCGGTATCGGCAGACTCTAAATGAATCCTATCGAATCTATTGAGAATTTTTACCAGCCGTTGTTGTTCCCTATAGATTTTTGTCCAATACTTAACCGGATCACCAGACAGGACATGGCCGGCTTTGTATACAAAATCTTCATAATCGGAAAGAGACATATCGGCATCTTGAGCATTAGCTTGTGAAGGAAACATTGTTCCACACCAAGACAAAGATTTATCGTGAATGCGTTGGAATAGTTTTTTCATAAGAGGTCGATTTGTTCTTTGAATCATAGCTTGCCGCCGAGAATCAACTCCCGCCAAATAGCGTGTATTGTCATTTCCCCAAATAACTAACAGAATATCAATCTTATTTATTTCTGTTTTCACCAAAGGAGAAATAAATTTCATCTGACTGTCAGAAGCATATTTCAAAAAGGTCTCTTCATTATCCGGAATTCTTACCTGAACAAATGGATAAGCACCGACTTCAACAGCTTCTTTATATACCGCTTTAATCAAGGGCAGAGTAACAACTTCACCTTGAATTTTAAATATTTGACCCTTTTTAACTTTCAACGAATAATGAACTAAAACTTTTGCTAATTTTTCCACCCGAGGGTCCATAAAACAAACCTCCGTTATTTAAGTTTTAAAGATAAATTATTTTAATTTTATTTATAAAGCTCCCTCTAATTTCAAAAGTTTCTTTTTCAATTTTAACCCACCGCCATAACCACCCAAGCCATGGGATGCTACCACACGATGGCAAGGGATAACCAAGGGTAAATTATTTTTGGCATTAGCCGAACCCACCGCTCGATAAGCCTTTGGTTTTCCAATCGCTTCGGCAATCTCACCATAAGTCATAGTAGCACCAAAAGGAATTTGAGCAACTTTTTTAAGTACTTTTCTTTGAAATTCAGTCCCTCTAATATCTAAAGGTAATTTGAATCTTTTTAAGTCGCGATGTAGATAGGCATTTATTTGTGAAGCGGCTTTTTTGTTAAGTTGACCTCCGTTGTAAATTTCATATTCAGGAAAAAACTTGCTGATTCTATCCTGAAAATATTTTTCTCTTTCACCAGGCAAGGTAACTATTACCAATCCTTTTTGAGTTGCCGCTAATCTGAAAAGACCCCATTGTGTCTTAAATGAATGGATAAATATTTTTTTCATTTTTTTAAATCTATTTTATTAGTTAATAAATCATAAAGGTCATTAATAGAATCGATAATAAAGTTTGCTTGTTTGGTTAATAGCTCTTCTCTATCACAATAGGGTGATTTTACCGCTACCACCTTCAAAGGAACCGCTTTTGCGGCTAAAACATCATTTATGGTATCTCCAATAACGAGAGTTTCAGAAACTTCGGCATTAAGACGTTTCAAGGTCAATTTTAAAATGGCGGGATCGGGTTTTACTTTTGCCACCTCATCCCCGCCGGAATAGATAGCAAATATTTTATCCCAGTTAAATTTCCCCACTATGGCTTCAATATGCTGTCGCACCTTAGTTGAGGCAATAGCCATTTTATAACCATCCCTTTTAAATTTACTCAAGGCATTTTCAACACCGGGCAACATTTTAGCGGCGGATATAACTGTATGATTAGCTTTCTCTTGAAAATATGGATACAGTTTTTCAAATGGAACTTGAGTAAAATGGGTATACATCATCTTCAAAGGATAGCCTATAAAGGCCTTAATTTCTTTTGCTGGTCGTTCTGTTTCACCAACTTGGCGAAGAGAATGATTAACCGCTTCTACAACTCCTTCGGAAGAATCAATAAGAGTGCCGTCTAAATCAAAAATTAAATTCTTTATCAAATTCAAAAAACCTTTTTTACCTGTCCGTTTAAATCTGCTATAGATACCTGATAGATATTATTAATAACTCCCAATTTTAATGTAGCTACCAAAATAGAGTATTCTCCCACTTCCGTCAACGGACAATTTCCTTGAAGATTATAATTAGATGACATTAAGTCATAATCCGGCAACCCATTTACCATTAAGACGCCATCGACTAATTGTATTTGTTCTCCGGGTAAACCGATAACAATACCAATCTGACGGCGTTTGGAAGAAGCATTAAAACTCACGACATCATAGCGCTTGGGGAGAGAATACAAAACAGGTTTCTTAATAAAAAAGATATTGAGCAAATAAGATAACCTGTTTGTTTGGAGCACATCACCTTTGGCATAAATGGGAGTCATACTGTTGTTGGGCATAATAAAGATATGAGGAAAATTTTTAATTGCAAAGTTTAAAGGAGCTATGGGCACCAGTGTTTGAAAAAATAGTCCCACGAGAAAAAAAACGATAACTTTCTTTTTCGTAAACGATAAGAACTTTCGTTTCAATTTTATTATCCGAGTTAAATCAAAAAAAGTAAACAAGTAGAATAAAAAAGGAAGAGTAAAAAGAACTATTCTTCCTCCCAGAGGCATAGTAATAAATATCGACACAAAAAATAGTATGGAAGCAAGAAGCATTATCAAAAAGATAAAAATACCAAAAATATATTCTTTCCAATAAATATGCCCCAAACCGGGGATAAAAAGATTTAGCAATATAGCCCCAAAAACAGATTTTCGAAATTTTGACACCATTTTATTCGACTACGAAACTTTCATTTTAATATGATTTTATTCACAAGAAAAATATTATAATATGTTGAAATACAATTCATATTTAATTAACGCCAACGTTAAACCAAAAGTTACATTGATTTTCTAAAATACAACATAACTTAAACATATACAACAAGTTATTATTAAAGATTAAAACAGGCAATATATTTGCATCGACTATATTATAGTAAGCGTATAACTTTCAAAAAGATACGTAATGATACTTATTTCGATGGACTTGACAAAGATAAATTGAAAGTTACATTGTAAATAATAATTTTTTTATAACGGAGGATTTTATGGCTCGCTATACCATGCAACTTTTTGGCATAACAATTTTCGCTTTAGCTTTGATTTGGTTCACCGGTTCGGGTGAAGCAATTCAATCCTCCCACAATAATGAGCCGGTCCTTTGGGCTGATACCGTTCATATAAATCTTGAAAAAGCCTCCGGTGACCAGCAACAACCGATCAAAAGCAATCGCGATACCTTCTTAAAAGACATTAAAAAACTTACCCAAACAGCTTTTGATATTAAAAATCAATATATGGAAGATGTCGATACCAGAGAAATAATCAAAGCCGGTATTCGAGGGATGCTAAGCAACCTTGACCGTTATTCGGTATTGATGGAAAAATCCTCCTATGACGCTCTTATGGAAACAACCCACGGCAAATACGAAGGTTTGGGCATGCAGATTGATGCTCGCGGTAATCATATTTTCATCATCGCACCAATTGAAGGAACTCCCGCTTATCGCAAAGGACTACGTGCCGGCGACGTAATATGGGAAATCAACGGTAAATCGACAGAAGACATGTCTTCTGCCGACGCCTCCAAATTAATGAGAGGGAAAGCCGGCACTTCTGTTACCTTGGGGATAAAACGCGCCGGTATCGATGATATGCTTGAATTTACTGTGGAAAGAGCTGTAATCGAACTTAAATCCGTCAATTATTACGGGCTTGTTCCCGGCACTCATGTTGGCTATGTCCGCCTTTCTCGCTTTGCCGAAGAAACCAGCCACGAACTTCGTGCCGCTATAGATTCTCTTAATAAGTTAAATATAACCGGCTTAATTTTCGACTTGCGTTCTAATGGTGGTGGCCTTTTAGATCAAGCCAAAGAAACCGCAGAATTATTTTTGGACAAAGGGGATGAAATTGTCTATACCAAGGGGAAATATGAGAACAGTGAACGCCATTATAAATCAGAACGTCAGCCTATTTATCCTTCACCGAAACCACTTATCATTTTAGTCGATGGCGGTACCGCCTCAGCGTCGGAAATTGTTTCCGGAGCTATTCAAGACTGGGACAGAGGTTTAATTGTCGGTAGTAATACTTATGGAAAAGGATTGGTGCAACAAATTTTTCCCATCTCTAACGATGGCACTATGGCTTTAAAACTCACCACGGCGAAATATTATGTTCCTTCCGGTAGATGTATCCAAAAACCGGACAAAGAAGCCAAACAAAATACAAATCCCCATAGTACCGTTACCAAGAAAGAAGAAAGCGATTCCTTAACCGTTTCCAAAAAAATATTCTATACCAACGGTGGTCGGATAGTATACGGTGGCGGTGGTATTATTCCCGATGTGGAAATCAAACCGGAAATGTGGAAACCCATTGAGATTAACCTTGAAAGAAAACAACTATTTTTCGACTTCGCTATCAAATATGTCGCTGACCATCCCGATGTAAAACCTGATTTAAAAATCACCGATAATATTGTTAAAGAATTTAAAACCTTTATCAAAGAGAAAAAATTCGATTACAAAACCTCTCTCCAAATAGCTTTGGAAAAATTACGGAAACAAGTTGATAAAGATGGCGATTCGACTGTTTTCAAAGGTGTTATTGACAGCATGAAAGTCCTTGTGCAAAAAGAAAAAGAAAATGATTTTAATGACTCCCAAGATTATATCAGAAGGACGATAAAACGTAACATCGTATCCGCCATAGCGGGGGAAAGAGGAGTTTATCAGCAAATCATTCTGAAAACCGACAAAGGTGTTCAAAAAGCGATAAGTATTTTTAATGCTCCCCACAAATATACCGAACTACTTTCAAAGGGTCAGAAAAAAGCAGAATTATAACATAACAAGAGAAGAGACATATATCCTAAAAAAGGCGTCAATGATGACGCCTTTTTTCTTAGACACTACTTCTGTATTTATAAATCGAAGATTTCAGTTAATAGAATCAGTCGCCGTAGAATCCTTTAATTGTCGGGGAGCAAAACCGGACAGACGCCATAATTTATTTTCAAACCTAAAGTAAAAAACAATCGGTCTATTTTTAGACTTTGTCGAATCCATCACAAAGCAATCAATCCTCGCTCTATCTTTGGTATAAGCAATCTCATAATTCCCAAATTGCTTAAAAACCAAATTACCATTAGGACCGTATACGAAACTCAAAAGAGAATCCGCACTTCCTTTTTCTTTTTTAATTTTTCCCGATAAAAGAGAATCAATGGCTGCGATATCTTTTTGTTCCACCGCTTGTTGCAGTTTTAATAAACTTTTTTTGATAAGGGGGATATTATCTCTTTTGGGTGATTTCACACTACAACCAAAACTGACAATCAATAATACAAAAACTAATATTAAAGTAGTAAAAGATTTCATTTTATCTCCCTCCTAACGATTCAAACTTGAAATTACCATCACCACGTCTTTTTATGACACCTTGTGTGATCAATTTATGTAAGGTCTGAGTAGCCACAAGATTCCAAAACCAATATCGATGGCCATAGTAAAGTTTCTTATGGCCGAATTTTATGGCAATATTTTTTAAGGCATAATAAGTATTAGTCAACAAAGTATCCGTATTTTTATCCAAAATGGATAATGCTGGACGAGCAATGGCGGTATCCATCACAAAAAATTCCGGAGCTTGATTAGGCTCATAACCCCAATCGGCTTTTGTACCGGGAAGAGTATTATTAATATGAAAATTTTCTTCACATTTTATATGCGGATCTTTATCGGCAAAAAGAATTCTATATGAGTTGGGCTCATATAGTAAAGCATAAAAATTCGTTCCATTAAAAACATCTCCCCCTTGAACAGCATACATATATTGATTGTTAGCAGCATTACAAACATCTGTTCCATCATAGATAAGCAAAGGCGCCGCACGAGTTATAAATTTTTGCCCCAAGTCAAACCATAATACCAAAGCCGATACAACGGGATAAGGATAATATAAAAAACTTGAAGGACTGATAAAGTCATTGCTATCTTTAGTTACTGTTCCTGCTTGTACCATACTGTCAATCGTTGGCCAATAATGTTTCATGTTGTTAGATATGATATTCGCCAGTTCCGATGATGTCTTGTCCGCAAGCTTT
>Ga0114931_10001552_pt1 | contig 29329 bp, 37 predicted proteins | sample 2SBtaG_FD_89579 | JGI IMG/M metagenome (GOLD analysis project Ga0114931, IMG submission 89579) | Deep subsurface microbial communities from Kolumbo volcano to uncover new lineages of life (NeLLi) - 2SBTROV14_V59a metaG | ecosystem: Environmental > Aquatic > Marine > Volcanic | place: Kolumbo... | reverse complement strand
TGGTGATGTCGAGCCTGGCGGTGACCGCGACATAGGTGCCGGGCGGGTTTTCCAGCGGGCCGCTGGAGACGCCGTCGAAAGCCTCGGGGATCAGGCTGATGAACATCCGGTCGATATCCTTGGGATAGACCGGGTCGGCCTCGGCAGGGAGCAGAAAGCCGCCATCCAGGGCGTCGAAGTCAAGCGTGATGTGAGCCGATTGCGGGGTGCCGGTGGCGTAGTTCCACAGCCGCACGAACCAGGTTCGCGGCGCGCCCTGCGCATCGCGGCCCTCGATGGTCAGGGTCGGGCCGTTGACCTCGTCCAGCGGCTTGATGGCGCTGAAGAGCCAGTCGAAGGCAAGCGTCAGGCCGGAATAATCGCGCCGGGTTTCATAGCCATGGGCGGGTGGATCGAGGCTGTCCTCGGACCACCAGATCAGGCCGGCCAGATCGTCCTTGCGGTAGAATACCAGATCGACCGAAAGCGCGTCCGGCGCCGGCGTGGTCAGGGCGGCCATCATCGGGCGCGGAAAATCGATGGTCCAGAACCGGGGGTCGAATCGGGAAATGGTCGTCAGACGCTTGCGGTCTGCCGGCAAGGCGAGCCAGTACATTTGCGAAAAATCCGTTGTGCGGAAAAGGGCGGTGGGTCAGCGCCGGGGGCGGCGTATCAGGTCGGCGCCGGTGCGGGTGGCCCGGCCGATGATGAAAATCACGCTGTAAAGAGCGATCAGCTCGATATGGGCGGGCTTGCCGCCCAGCACCGAAAACACCTCGATCACCAGCAAGAGGAGCGAGACCGCTTGCAGAATATTGCCCAAAAGCGCCAGCCGTTTGCGCCAGCGCCGCGCCGGGGCCGGGGCCGGCTTTTCGGGGGCATCCGGGCCAGGAACGCCAGAAGCAGCGGCCGGCTTTTTCTTTACCGCCTTTTTGGCTTTTTTCCCGGCCGCCTCGGCGGCCTTGCGCTCGGCGACCCGCTGGCGCAGGGGTTTTCGTGTCTCGATCATGGGGCGCATGATGGCGCGCCCGGCGCTAGCGGTCAATCGGGCGATTTTCCGGCCGGGCTACAAATTGCGCTGCGATCGGGCCAGCGCCCGGCTGACGGCGGCGCCGACCTGAGCGCCGCTCTGGCGGATCTGCTCGGCGTTTTGCGCCCCGAAAATATTCACGGTGATGGTTGCCCCGCCCGCGTTGGCCGCCCGGCCATGGGGGAGAATGCCGCCGGGGCTGCGCGGCACGAACAGCTCGGGCCCTTTTTCGCCAACGACAAAGGGTAGGCCGGCATTGACCGGGCCACCACTGGCGCGGCCGAAAAGCGCGCCCAGCCCGCGGTTCAGCAGTCCGCCGCCCAGCAAACCACCCAGGCCGCCACCACCCAGGCTGCCGATCCAGTCAAGGCCGGCGCGGATGATCGCGCTGGCGATGTCGCCAAGCACCGCAAGAGCGGTGGCCTTCAAATCCTGAAAGGAGATTTTACCGCTGCGGATGACGTCCTCGAAGGTCCGGTTCAGCCGACGGCCCATCTGCTCGAAAACCGCATCGAAATCCCCCGACAGGGAACGCACCGCGCCGCCTAACCGGTCATCGAGCCGGGCCAGCGCGTCCTCGAACGGCTTGAAATCAGCCTCCAGCCGGATGCTCAAAACGTCAAAATCAGTGATCATGGCTTTTTCCGATCAGCTCCTTGAGGTGGTCAATGTCGCCTTGCGACAGCGCGGCGGCGCTGTTCAGGCCATGGGCTTCGCGCCAGCCGTCATAGCCGGCCATCAACTCGGCCATGGTGGCCTGGCCGAGGGTTTGTGGCGACCAGCCCAGCACCCCCAGGCCGATTTCCATCAGCCGTTGCCAGGGCAGGCGGCCGGCTTGTTTGTCCCTGGCGTGCGGTGCGCCGGCGGCGACTTTTTTTCCTCGGTTTCAACGCCGAGCCCCCTCATCAAGATTAGCCCGGCCAGCCGGGCGGCCTCGAGAAAGCCGGCCTCGAGAACAAGCTCGCCCAGCTCGGCCTCGCCGATGGCCGCACCGGCGCCGTTCAGGGCTTCGGCCAGAATGGCGATGACATCCTGGCTGGAGATGCGCCGGGCGGGAAATTTTTCGGCGATCTCGAGAATGCCGGCATCCAGCCGGGTCTCTATCCTGGCGATGCCATCGAAGGTGAGCCGGAAGGTCAGCACCCGCCCGCCCAGTCGGGCGCGCAGCTCGCCAGGTTTTGCGATCATCCGATTACACCGGCGTAAAACTGACCGGGCCGGAAGATTCCAACGCCAGAGTATAGGTGCGCTCGCCGGCGTAGTCCCCGGCATAGCCCAGCGAAGTGATCAGGAAGGCGCCGGAAAATTTATCGCCGCTCTCAAAGGTAATTTCGTAATTGGCGATACTGCCGGCCAGGGCGCTGGCCTGCAGGCTCAACTCGGTGGCGCTGTTGGTGAAAATACCCGAGCCGGACAGCGACACCGTGCGCACACCGGCATTGGCCAAAAGCTCGCGCCAGCCGCTCGATTGCTTGTTGGTGATGTCGACCACCTCATTGTTGCACACCAGTTGGGTTGCGCGCATGCCGGCGATCACCGTAAAGACCTCCGGGTTTGCGCCATCGCCGAGTTTGAGGACAAAGGAGCGTCCTTTTTCCGCCGCCATAAAATATCTCCTGTGGTGATGGGGTGATTATTGAGGATGGGCGCGGGCGCGAAACCGTATCACGCCATGATGGGTCAGCCCGTCTTCATCGAGGAAAAGCTGCGATGAGACAAAGCGCAAATTCGCCAGATGATGACCGGTAATCGCCAGCTCGGTCTGGTGGAGCGCGCCGTGAACCAGGCTGATGATCTCCTTGGCCTGCTTGCGGCCGCGCGCCGCGCTCCAGACGTGAAGGGTGATGAGGTATTCCTGGCCGGTAAAACTCTTGGTTGACCAGTCGGCGGCGGTCTGTTCGCCCAGGGTGAGATAGGGCAGGGCGGTGTTTTCGGGCACGAAGTCGAAAACTCCGGTCAGTTGCGCCATCAGCGGGGCGTTGGCGGTCAACTGCGTAAAAAGTGCGCGCTGAACTTCCCAATCCAGATTGTTGCTCATCGATCGGCTCCAAAGGCGCGCCGCACCAGGGCGGTCACGGCGGGTTTCAGCTCGGCCAGCGCCGCGCCCAGAAAGGAGCGGGCGGCGCGCCGCCGGGTGCCGAATTCGACAAAGCGCGCATAGGGCGCGCCGGCCAGCACCCTGACGGCCTCGCCATCCGGCCCGGCCGGCTCGGTGGTGATACTGCGCGCTAATCTCGACGGCAGCGGCCGGTTCGCGGCGCGCAAGTCGAGCACCCGCCGGCGGGCCTCTTGCGCCACCTGCTCGCCGGCCTTGCCCAGGGCTTCGAGCGCGGCCTGTTTGCGCCGGGCAAAGGATAGTGCGCGCCGGCTCTGCGGGATCAGTCTTACCGGCATCAGGTGGGCCGCTTTTCTTCGCATTCGAGGACCAGCAGCTCACTGGCTTCATGCGGGTTGATCAGGCTCTGGATGGCGAACAGCCGGCCCTGGAAGACCAGCCGCCAGTTTTCGCGCACATCCGCCCCCAGCGCAGGCGGATGCGCTGGCGCACCGGGTTGGTATTTGCGGCCGCCCGGCGGGTTTGCCGGCTGGCGGTTGGCGTGACCTCGGCCCAGACTTCGGCGACATCGAGCCATTGGACGCTGACCCCGCCGCCGCCGTCAGCGCTCAGCAGCGGTTTTTGCAGCAGAACGCGATGGCGCAATGTTGAGAACTCGACGCTCATAGACGGATCATCCGATAAGGGCGCCACAGGGCGCTCACCGCCCGGGGCAGCGCGCCGCCGGTGGGCTCGAGCCGGCGCTCGAAATTCTCGGCGACCAGTACCAGCAGGCCACTGCGCAGGGCCTGGGGCACCTGGTTCCAGTTGGCGCCATAGCCGGCCTGGAACTGGATTTCGATGCCGGCAGCCTGGCGTCCTGGCGCGGGCCAGGCCTGCCCGGCGCGGGCCGTCACCCGACCCGGCGCAGCGTCGCGATCGACAAAGTAAAATGCCGGGTCGAGCGTTTGCGCGCTGTCATTGGCGGCGAAGGTCTTGATGTAATCGACCGCCAGCAGCGGCGCCTTGACCAGCGAGACCGCCGGGCCGGGCCAGGCATCAAAGGTAAGCCGCCAGGTCTGGGTGATCAGCGCCCGCCCGGTATAGTCCTCGCAGCGCTCGACGGCGGCGGCGATCAGCGCACCGATAAGGGCGTCTTCATCCGCTGTCTCCAGACGCAGGAACTGTTTGGCCTCGGCGAGGCAGACCGGCGGGACGGCCGGCGGCGTAACCTGTTTCAGTCTGTTCATCTTTCCTGCACCCGAATGATGATTGAGCGTTCGTCGATCTGGCCCGAGGACGTGGTGATCCGGTTGGTCAGATGATAGCTGTGGCCGGCCATGCCGCCCGAAACGGTGACGCTTGTTGTTGCGGCGTCGAACAAGGCGGTTTCGACGGCGAGGCCGCCGCTCTCGACCGGGGCGATGCTCCAACTGCTGGCGCTCAAGGTTTCGCCGTCCAGATAGTCGGCCCCCCAGTCCATCGAATAGGCGATAACGGCGGCCGGGTCCTTGGCATAGACGCTCATTATGTCGGATCCGCGATTTCGATGTCCCAGGCATTGAAGGTCATGGCGTTGCCGGCAGTCAGAACTTGGCTGGTGCTGGTGGTGACAAAGCAGCCGGGAGTTGACGCTGTCGAGCAGCGCGACATGGGTCGCGGTGCCGGTGGTGGCCACCGTAACCCCCGATTTCTGGCCGACGGTGACCTTGCGCCCCGAGGTGTCGCCGTTCGCCTTGGTAAAGTCGGTCCCGGTCATGGTGGCGCTGGCCAGGGCATAGGTGACATTGGCCTCGGCAAAGGTCAAGGGTTGCTGGGTGCAGGCGGTCATGATGTCGCAATTGTTCTTGATGACATCGAGGGCGCCATCCAGAACGGCGTCGTGAACGGATTTGGCCATGGGTTACCTCATTTCTTGGTGGGAACAGTCGGGGACTGTCTGGCGTGAACGGGGATCACGCGCGGGTCATAGGGGACGGACAGGCCAAGGCCTTGCGAGGCAGCGCCGGCTTGAAACAGGCCCGCTACTTGCGCCAGATGCCTGAGCACGCCGCCGTTTGCAAAAAGAGCATGGATCTGGGCCAGGGCGGCCACAGAGGCGATGTGATCATGCCACCCCGCCACTGCCGCCAGCACGCCGCTGGCCAGCAGCACCGGGGCATCGGTGGCTTGGTCATGCCAGGCGGGTGCGATCGGCAGGTTGTGGATTTGGCTAACCGTGATCTGGTCGGACAGACTTGCATGTGCTGCCGTCGCGCTGGTCAGATTGTGGGTCTGGCCAAGGGTTTGCTGATCCGAAAAATGTCCATGAAGGCTACCGGCTGGGTCGAGGACGATAGTTCCCGGTGCCGCGGGCGCGTAAAGCGCCGCATCATCGGCTTGTCGAAACAGGCCGAACGGATCGCGGCCCATAAGGGCAAGTTCACCATCGCTCAGGGCGCGATCAAACAGGGCGAAGAACGCCACGTCACCATCAAACCATTGCCCGCCATCCGCCCAGCCGCCGATCCACAACGAGTTAAACGGCCCGGCGGCACCAGTTGCAGTGCTGGCGGCGAACTCGGCGCCATTGACAAAAAGACGGTGATCGTTTGGCGCACGGCAGACAAAGGAAAGCTGCGCCCATTCGCCAACACCATAAGGCGCGGTTCCGGTGTAGATGATGTTACCACCAAGATCGCGCCAGTACACACGTGGCGTTAGAATGGTCCTGTCAAAATGAACCATCTGCAGGTCATCGGCGCCGCCAAAGGCCCAGGCTGAACGATCGCCATTCGGGTCGCCATCCTCACGAGAGATGATGACAACCGTAAAATCATACGTCGTCGGGAGCGCGTGCAGATCAGAATATGGCAGGTCAATATAGTAATGGCTAAACGTACTCCCGAAATCGATCGCGCCGCCATATTGGGAAGTAAACCAGTTTGCACCGCCCTTCAGGATGCCGTGGTGGCCATGGCCGGAGACATTCCGGGCGGTCTCTCCCTGCCCGTCCCACAAGGGAAGCAGACATACCGCGGCGTCAAAGATACGTCGCCACTCGGGAGAAAGCCGGCCAGCCTGGGCCGGCCAGCGTGGCGGCTTGAGGCGGGAGGTCAGGCTAGACACTGACCCCGTCCTTGCGCCAGGAGAGATCGGCGCTGGTCAGAGTGTCGGTGGTGCCCGAGCGGCGCACACCGATGCGGTATTTATAGGAACCAACCAGGGAAAAGCTGATGGCGTGGGGGTCGGTGCCATTGCCCAGGGTAAATTCCATGATCGGGCTGTCGTCCCAGTTTTCCGCGGTATCATCGAGGGTGGCGTAAACCGCGACGATGGCGTCGTCGGTCGGGGTGGCGGGGAAATTGACCTCGATCTGGCACTGGACCAGCTCGCGCGGATTGGCGCTAAAGGCGGTAAAGAACTGCTCGGTAGTGATGTTGACCAGTTGGGTCGCGGTGGTTTTTGCCGTCCAGACCATCAGTTCGTCCTCCGGATTGAGAAAAGTCAGGGTAGCGGAAAACCTCGGGGCGGCAGGGGGCGCCCCGGGGCTTGCGGCTTATGCGATGGAGAATTTCAGGATTTTGAGCGCCTGAGAATTCACCACCCCGCCGCCGGTGCGTTTGGTGGCATAGAAATGGACATAGGGCTTGTTGGTGAACGGGTCGCGCAGCACCCGGGTGCCAAACCGCTCGGTGATGATATAGCCGCGACGGAAATTGCCGAAGGCGACCGACAGCGAGGCCGAGCCCCGGTCCGGCATGTCAGCGGCTTCCACCACCGGATAGCCCAACAGGGTCGCTGGCTGTTTGGCGTCGAGGCCGGGCCGCCACAGGTAGTCGCCATTGGCATCCTTGAACTTGCGAATCTCGGAGGCCAGATTGGTGTTCATCACAAAGCTGGCTTCCTGGCGATAGGATGGCGCCAGGGCATAGACCAGATCGATCAGCGCATCGGTGGGATTGCTGGCCGGCCAGCCGCCATCAACGCCGGTGGCGACATGTTGCAGGGTGCCAAAGGCCCGCACATCATCGCCGGTCGCCGCGGTGGTGTATTGCAGGAGCCCCTGGGGCTTGTTGATGCCGTCGCCATTGACGAAAGCGCTGCCTTCCTGGGCCTCGAACTCGTTTGCTAGCTCCTGGGCGAGCCAGTCCTCGACATTGAAAAAGCCGTCGTCGAGCATGGTCTGGGTCGCCGCCGGATTGGCGTAAATCTCGCCCAGCGGCGGAATGATCTCGGCGAAGGTCGGGGTGCCGGTCTCGGTCCGCGCTCCGGTCTCGCCGACCCAGCCCGAGGTCGCCCCGGTCAGATTGACCAGTTTGCGATAATTGGCCGAGCCGATCTGCACCACATTGGAGATTCGCCGGATGGGCGAGATATTGGTCAGCAGGCGCTCGATGGTCTGGTCGATCTCGCGGGGGATGGCGAAACCGCCCTCGGCGTCGGTGCCGATGCTCAGGGCCTTGGATTCAAGCGTCTGGAGTCCGTCATCCACACCCTTGCGGATGAAATTGTTGAAAAAGGCCGCCTTGTGTTCGGCCGCTGCCGGGCTGGCAAGCGAGGCGTCGTCGAGGCCGGGGCGATGGGCGGTCATGAACAGACGGTCAATGCTGCGCTGCATTTTTGATAATTCGGCATTGAGGCGCTCGACCTTTTCGCGCGAGACGACGTCGGCTGCGCCCTTGTGTTCGCGTTCGCGCAGGGCGGCGTCATTGGCGGCCTTGAATTCCTCGAAGCCGCGGGAAAGAGCGTCCACCGCCTGTTTGATCTCGGCCGGTGTCGCGTGCGGGGTGTCTGTCATCGATAATCTCCTGAAGATGGGGGCTGGATGGTTTGCCTGGCGCGCCGCAGGCTTTCCAGAACGTCCCGCCAGGTCGCCTCAGCGTCCCGCTGATCTGCGACGGGCTGGAAGCCATGGATGGCAACAGCTTTCGCCTGGGCGCGTGAAAATCCTCCGGCGTCCCGCAGGAAGATTTCGAAATCCCGAATGGTTCTGATTTTCGGATCGGGAAAAGCGGTTTTAAAGGAGCGGATGCGCGCGGCGTCCTGCATGGGAAAGGTGACCAGGGAAATTTCCCATAAGTCCACCTGCTCCAGGGTGCGTACACCCGAGGTCGGGCTGATGTGATCCTTGAGCGCTTTGTAGCCGATGGAAAGCCCGTCGAGCACACCGGCGCGCATCGGCGTAAGCCTCGCGGGCGCGCTGCACATCCATCAGGAGGCGGCCCTTGACATGCAGGCCGCGCTCATCTTCGTAAATCCGCTCCAGCACGCCGATTGGCTCAGCGGGCTGGTGCTGCCACAACAGTTTGATATCCACCGCCGCGCGTTTGTTTAGCGAGGCGCGAAAAGCGCCCGGTATGATGCGATCCCTGCCCTGGTCGATCACATCGAAAATGCTGGCGTAGCCTTCAAAAACCCCGCCGGGATCGACGCGCTTGAGCTCGAAGGACGAGGTGAAATGTTTGGTTGTCGCATGCGAAGACACGTCTTGCGGTCCTTTCAGAAAATGGGGTCAGGGGTGGGGCGCGGTGCCCAGAGACAGCCATTTTAGTTTTACGGCGACAGCAAAGGCGATGAAGCCGAGAATGGCCCTGACCAGCCATCGGATGATGGTTTGGCGGGCGGTTTTCTTGGTGTCGCGCCAGGCGTCCAGAAGGGCGCGCAGCTCGCGGATATCGTCGCCGGCGTATCGGTCCTGGAGGCCGCATTGGGCCAGCGCGCGCCGGGCGCCGCGCTCGCTGGCCTGGGCGACAATGGCCGCCAGGGTATCGAGGCTGGCGCCCTGGTGCTCGCCGCGTCGCACCAGTCGGGCAAGCCCGTCATCGCCCGCTGGCGCGGGATGCTCCGTCATGCCGGCTGGTCTGTAGGCATTGGTGTGATGACATCGCCGTTCTTGATCGGCTCATAGCCAACGGCGGCGCGTTTTTCGTTGATGGTCAGGAAATCGGCGGCCTGGACCCGCGCCCAGGCGCGCTGGCGATCATGGCTCAGGGCGTCGATCCGGTCGGCGTCATAGCCCAGTGCCAGGTCCTCGCCGAATTTGGGGGGCAGCCAGGCATTGAGCGCCGAACAGACCCGCTTGACCAGCGGCAGGATGGTCTGGCGCCACAGGGCGCGGTTGGCTTCTTGATAATTGGCATAGGTGTTGTCGCCGGGAATACCCAGAATCATCGGCGGCACCCCGAAGGCCAGGGCGATCTCGCGGGCGGCGACATGTTTGGCGTTGATAAAATCCATGTCCTTGGGGGAAAAGCCCATTTCCTGCCACCTCAGCCCGCCTTCGAGCAACAATGGCCGGCCGGCGTTCTGGGGGGTCTGATAGAGCTTTTCCATTTCCTCGCGCAGCCGCTCGAACTGTACGGTGTTCAGATTGCCGCCATCGCCGCCCTCGAACACCAGGGCCCCCGAGGGACGGGCGGAATTATCCAGCAGCGCCTTGTTCCAGCTGCCGGCGGCATTATGCAGATCGACACCGATGGCGGCAGCTTCCAGTGGGCTCATGCCGTAATGATCATCAAGCGGGTTGAAGCTGCGCAAATGCAGAATCGGGGTGATGCCGCGCTCAAAGTCAAAGGGGAACCGGTGGCTGCGCCCGCCTGCCGCATAGCTGTAGGCGCCGGGCCACCCCCGGGGGCCGGGAATTACGGTCATGCGGTCGGGGCGCAATGCGTAAAGCTCGCCCGGCAGGCCGCGGCTGTTTTCCACCGCTTCCAGATAGGCATTGCCGGCGATCTGGAGATAGCCGTAAAAACTTTCCATCAGGCTGACGCCGGATTGCAGCGGGTTGGGGCGATGTAGCAGGGTCAACAGCTCATGCTCACCCACCGCCTGGCCGCGCCGGCTCAGCCGCCACGGCACCGCGGCCGCGCTTTCGGCGACCAGCCGGATGCAGGCGAAGGCGACAACGTTCTTGGCGTAACCTTCGCGGGCGAAGCTGGCGTAATCGCGCGGGGTCCAGCGCGCCTGGCCGCCGCCCAGCAGGGCAAAGCCGTTTTTCAGCGGCCCCACCGCGCTGGCCTTGTGTTCGGTTTTTGAGAACAGATTACGAAAACGATGGCGCAGTTGGCTCATGGCCTGGTCCTCCCTTGCGCGAGGCGGCGTAAAAAGACCGGCGCGCCGCCGCCGGCCGGATGTTCGCTGACCTGCACTTGGGGGCCATCATGCTTTCCTGTAAGGTTGCAGGGGCGAAATCCGGTTAGACCGCCGGCGGACACGCCGCAGGGGGAGGGGAGAGGGGAAAATGCCGTCATCAAGTTTTTCCATTTGGTTTGAGGCCTGGTGTTATCTAGACTGGGCGGGTGATGGTCCGTTTTTCCGCAATCGCTGTTCTTTTGCTTGCTTTCGGTGCTTTTCCAGCACGGGCGCGCCCGCCATTACCGGGCGCATGCGATGGGCGGACCGGCTGCACGGCGGCGAGCGCGGACATTGTCGCGGCGCGCCAGGCGGCCCGGCGCGGCCAAGTGCGGGCGCAAAACGCTCTGGGCGGCTATTATCTGCGCGGCGTCGGGGTGACGCAGGATTTCACCCGCGCCGCTTATTGGTTTCGCCGCGCCGCCCAGCAGGGGTTTGCGGTCGCGCAGGCCAATCTCGGGGTTTTGCTGCTTATGGGCCGGGGCGCCGATGAAGACCCGGCCGCGGCGGCCCGCTGGTTTGACCGCGCCGCTCGGCAGAACGACCCGGTGGCGGCGCATAATCTGGGCTATCTTTATGAAAAAGGCTTTGGCGTGTCGCGCGATCTGGTTCAGGCGGCGCGCCATTATGAAGCCGCCGCGCGGCGCGGCATCGCCGACAGCCAATATGCGCTCGGCCATTGCTATGAATTTGGCAAGGGCGTGAAAATCAACGCCGATCGGGCGCTGTTCTGGTATCACAAGGCCGCCGACCAGGGCTATCGAAAGGCGATCGAGCGCATTCAGGCGCTGATCACCATGCCCGATCCATAATGGCGGTGATGCGGAAAATCCCTTGCAAATTGGTCCGTTTATCATCTTAATTAAGAGCGAAGGCCACGCGCCGAGACAGGTTTGCGTGGTCGTGGCGAGGGGATTTCGCTGCAGTTGATGTTGATTCAAACAAACGGAGGCACGATGAAACCTTTCGTTTTTGCCATTTCTCTTGGCATTTTGGTTTTGAGCGCGGCGGGCGCCTGGGCCGAGGATTGTCAGTTACTGGCCAGTGAGCCGGCCATTCCCGATGGCAAGGTCGCCGACAAGGCGGCGATGCTGAAGGGCAGTCAGGCGGTCAAGGCCTATATGGCTGAGACCGAGGTTTTCCTTAACTGTCTGGACGAAGCGGAAAAAGCCCTGGGCGAAGAGATCACCGCCGAACAGAAGGCCATGTTCGTTGCCCGCCACAACACCGCGGTCGAGGCGATGGAAGGGGTGGCCGAACAGTTCAATCAGCAGATTCGGCTCTATAAGGCGCGGCGTAAAAAATAACCGTCTGCGGACATGCCGTTCAGAACAGCCGGCGGATGGCGGGCCGGTAGGTTGCGCTTAGCGCCAGGTCGGTCAGCGCCCAGACCAGGGCGTCGACCCGATCCGGGCTGTAGCCGGCCACGCGCCGGTCAAAGGTGGCGCTAAAGGCGCACATCTGGTCTTCCAGCGCGCCGAGCCCGGCGACGTGGCGCACCTTGCCCTGTTCATAGAGCGCGGCGACCGGTTCGGCGCGCGCCGCCTTGCCGTGGCTGGCGCGTACCGCGCGATAGCTGACCGTCGGCTCGATTTGACGCAGGATGGTCTCCACCATCTCGCCGCCGTTGTTCACTTCGGCGACTAGGCGGTCGGCGTCGAAATCCCCGCAGGCCTCCAGCGCTGCCCGCGCCCAGGCGGTGGGCGAGGCGCCAGCTAAGGTGCGGTCGGCCAGCACATAGTAAAGCCCGTCCCGGCCGAGCGCGGCGACGATAATGCCGCAGGCGTCGGCCTGGGGGCCGCTGGTTGCCGGCGGGTCGATGGCCACGACGATGCGCGCCGGCGGCGCCGGCTGTGCGGTCCGGCAGGCGTCGAGGCCGGACCGGGTCCACAGCGCGCCGGGGGTGTCATCGAGAATTTGGCCTTCCAGTTCCTGGCGGCCAAGCCGGGTTCCTTCATAGCGGCGGATCACCTGGGTGAAAAAACTGTCGGGCAGATTGGCGGCGTTGTCATAGGTGGTGCCGCGGGTGACCACGGTGTCGGGGGCGCCGAGCAGCTCTTTGAGGAGCGTGATCGGGCGCGGCGTGGTGGTGATCAGAGCCCGCGGCCGCGCCCCCAGTCTGAGGCCGAACAGCAGGTTCGACCACACATCCTGCGCCCGCGCCCATTTCGCCAGTTCATCGCCCCAGGCGAGATGATGCTGCGGCCCGCGCAACTGGTCGGGGTCCTCGGCCGAAAACAGGGTGGCGGTCACGCCATTGGGCCACGACAGGCGGCGCTTCGAGGGCTCGAACCGGGGCCGCCGGTCGGGCGGGCAACAGGCGAGAAAACCGCTTTCGCCCTCGACCAGAACATCGCGGGCGTCGGCGGCGGTTTCGGCGATCAGGGCGATTCGGGCCGGCGCACCGGCCTTGGCGGCCAGCGGACTGGCGCCGTCGATCTGCTCGCGGATCCATTCCACCCCCAGCCGGGTCTTGCCAAACCCGCGCCCGGCGACCACCGCCCAGCAAAACCAGTCTCCCGGCGGCGCGAATTGCGCCGGCCGGCCCCAGAACCGCCAGTCATGGCGCAGCGCCTCGAGTGCCGCCGGGCAAAGCCCCTCCAGAATGCCGGGCGTGGCGGCGGCCCGTTCGGCCAGCGAACGGGGGTCATCGGGAGGGGGCATCGCCGCCCGGGCGGGTTTGGCGTTTTTGCGCAAGCTGCTTTAAGCGCTCCTCGATCAGCCGCCGGGCGTCCTGGCTATCCTGCGGGGTGGCGCCGAGTAAGGCCTGGCGGTTTTCGTCCTTGTCCTTGTCGCCGAAAACATGGCCGCGCCGGCCGCGCAGCAAAAACATGCCCAGGGCGTCATTGTAGCTGCGCACGCTGCCGACCGTCTTACCGGCGTAAAACACCGGCCTTTCCACCCCGTCCAGAGCGCGTCTCAAGAGCACTTCCTCCAGATCATCGAGCATGCCTTCCAGGGCGTCGTGCCAGTGTTCGCGAAAAGTGGCGTCGCGCTGGCGCAGGGCATAGGCACCAGAGCGGGACATGCCGGCGGCGCCGGCGGCGGCGCTGACATTGCCGGTGGCGCGCAGATGGGCGAGAAAGGCCTTGCGGCGCGCAGGGGTCCACTTTTTGCTCGGGGGCATATTTCCGGGAAGGGCAGCGGCGGAAAGTCAAGGAAAGGGCGCCGTTCGGTCATTCTGCCGCAATTCCTCAGCGTGGTTTATCTTATAACCTAAACCGTTACGCTTGTCAAGATAAAATAACCAAATAGGTAATTTATCCAATTTTCCCTAAACGGTTGGTTCCCGGAGGGTGCGTGCTCCCCAGAGCAGAGTCAGCCCCGCTAGGGCAGCGGCGGCGCCATAAATCAACAACTGGTCCTGATCGCTCACCGGCGCGGCGTGGACATAGATCAGCCAGGTGGCAAAGCCGCCCAGCGGCAATGTTGCCGCCAGTCGCCAGCCGGCAGTCCAGCGAATCAGCGCCTGACCTTGCAGATAAAGATAGACCATCGGAAGAGCCGCCGATGGCAAAATGCTAATAAAATCTTCCATAGCCCCTGTGGTTACTGTTGGCGTCGTAACGTGGGCTATTCCTCCGCGGCTAAGGGTGGCGGCCAAATCTTACTAAAGTGTTAACGCCGCTTTGCGGCTACAGGCTTGTTTCATCCAGTTGCCCAGAAGAGATTTCCGGCTCGCCCGGTGCGTTGCGGGTGGCCTGATCTTCCCGGGTGGCTTGGCCCATGGCCCTGAAGGTGGTAATCAGGGGGACCACGTCCTGGAGCGCGCCGGCATTTCCGGCCAGCACCTGGCCGCGGGCGGACAGAATGATCGCCTGGCGGATCAGGACCAGCGCCTGGGGCAGGTTGGCCTTCATCTCGCCGAACAGAATGGCGGCCTCCTCGACCCGGGACAGCGCGTCCTCGATCTCGGCCTCATCGCCATTGCCGCGCTGGGCATTGGCGATGCGATAGGCCCGCCTGAGGGTTGCGCGTGCATCCTGCTCGCGCTCATTGAGCAGATAAACGAAAGTCAGATCAATCAGCCAGGGGACGAGATGGGGGTCCTTTGCGCCGCGCACCCGCTCACATTGCCCCACCGCCCGCTCGATCGCCGAGACGGCGGCGGCCTGGCGGTCGGAGACCGCGAACAGGCCGGCCAACAGGCGGATGGTGCGCTCGCCTTGCGCGGCATGCGGCGCGCAAACCGCATCAAGGTTCAAGACCTCTTGCGCGGTGCTCGCCGGCGCGGCGCTCGCCGGCAGCGCGCTGATTCCCAGAGCCAGGCCGGTCAACAGTGGCAAAGCGTTTTTTAGAATATTCATGACAACCTCACTGCAAAATCCTTGACCCTATCGATGCAAGCTACGGGCCAGTTTTCTGGCCGCCAAAGACCGCAGTTTTGCAAGGGGTTGCCCCCGGGCAGCGTTGCGAAACAGGAATGACGGCTAAAATTTTGTCTCAATTTGAAACAAGTCGCCATTTATCGGCGGCGGTCGTAGAAATCCACCAGGCGGTCGAGGGCGATGGCCAGCACCACCTTGCCCGAGCGCAGCGGCCAGCCGAAATCGCGTTCGGTCTGCTCCAGCCCTTCGAGATGGCAACACACCCGCACCAGCACCTCGCGCAGATGCGGCCCCACGGCGTCGAGCGCCTTGTTCAGCCGCTGACGGGCGGCAATCTGGGCGGTGGTCGGGTCGATGTCGCGAAATGCTGCGGAGCGCTCACTGATCGGCATGCCGTCCCAGCGGGCGGTGATGCGGTGCGCCAGATGGGCCATTTCGAAATCCTCCCTGAGCCGTTCGCCGGCGGCGAACTGGTCCTCGTTGATCAGCGGACGGCCGAATTTGTCCTTGCGCCGGGCAAGCCAGCCGAGGGGGGATTCGCCGCGGTTGCGGGCGAATTTTTGTCTCTTGCCGTCGGGCGCTTTCAGGGTTTGCGAGGTGATGAGCTGATGTTGCCGGCGAAAGACATCCTGGTTGGCCGCCGCTTGTTTGCCCCGCCCGCTGGTTGCAGCCTGGGCGCGTTTGAGAAAGAGCTGCCCCGGTGCGGTAACCTTCAGGTGGGTTGGCGAGACAGCCTCGGCGAGCCCGCCGCGCAGCAATCCGTCGACCACCTCGGCCGGAAATTTCACCCCGCCAATCAGCGCCCAGTCGTCGCCCTTGTGTCGGACCGGGGCGACGGGGTCGATTTTTTTGAGGGCGCGAATCATCTGGCGCCGCAGGGCACGACTGAGTTGGTCGCTCTTTTGGGGACGATGATTTTTCCTGTGAAGGCTTGGTGTCATGGGGCGTCTCCGACAATAAAAGGAAAAGCTAAATTTACCTATTTGGTAAAAAATAGCAAGAATAAGATTAGTTTTGGATATTTCTCTTGCCTATCAAGGGAATTATTGGTTAAATAAAGCTATCGATAACCGATTTGGAAAATCTTCATGATCACCAATCGTATCCGCGCCATGCGCAAACGCCGGGGGTTGACGCTGCAAGAGCTTGCCGAGCGGATCCGCCCGCAACCGACCACGCCGCAAACCATCGGCCGCCTGGAGACCGGCGCGCGCACGGTGTCGCTGGACTGGCTGCTCAAACTGGCCGAGGCGCTCGACTGCCACATCGCCGATCTGCTGGACATGCCCGAGCGGCCATCGGTGCCGCTGGTCGGCTCGGTTGCCGCCGATGGCCGCATTACCGGGCGCGAGAGCGGCGAGACGGTGGATTTTGAGCCCCGCGCCGGCCATCCGGTCGCGGTGCGTCTGGCGGCGAATATCGCCGGCTTTCAGGCTGGCGATGTGCTGATCGGCGACCGGCTTGATGGCGCGGATCTTTCCGGCGCCCTGGGCCGTCCCTGCATTGTGGAAATAGTTGACGGCCAGACCTTGTTGCGCATTGTGGTGCAGGGCGTGCGGCCCGGCCGCTATGGTCTGGTGCCCTTGCGCCCCGGCCCGCCGGTCCGTTATGAGGCCGAGTTGGCCTGGGCGGCGCCGTTGATGGTGCAAATACGCGAATTGGCTTAACTATGGTTGATAAAAATCGCCCCGCTTTGATTTGGCCTGCATCCCCGGCTTCGGCGCTGGGGCGCGCCGAACGGGCGCTGGCCCGGGCCGGTCGGGCGGGACGGCGACGGCTGGCCCGCGCCATGGTGCGGGCCGCGGGCGCTGTCTGGCATCTGTCTCCGGTCTGCGTGGAGGTATATTGTGAGTGCTGACCCGACAGGCGGCTTTGGCGCGCCGCTGTGGCGCAGCGCGTTCCGGCCGTTTTTTCTGCTCGCCGCGCTTTACGGCCCTTTGGTCATGGTGCTGGGGGCGATCAATTACGCCGTGCCGGGGGCGGTGCCCCAGCCGGCCTTTTCCCTGTCGCTGGCTCATGGCCATGAAATGCTGTTCGGCTTTACTGGCGCGGTGATGAGCGGCTTTGTGCTCACCGCTCTGCCAAGCTGGGCCGGCGTGCCGGCGATTGCCGGCGGGCGGCTGGCCTTTCTGGTGATGCTGTGGACAGTCGGGCGGCTGGCGGTGTGGTTTTCGCCGGTCTTGCCGCCGCTGCTGGTCGCCGTCCTCGATCTGGCTTATATGCCGGCGCTGATGGCGCTGGTGATCCCGACGCTGTGGACGGTGCGCAACAAGCTTTACTGGGCCTTTGTGCCGATTCTCGCCGGCCTGTTCGCCGCTAATCTGGCGTTCTATTACGGCATCGCCACCGGCGATCAGGCGCTGGCCCGTGACGGCGTGCTCGCCTCGGTCTATGTCATCATGATCCTGTCCTCGATCGTGGGCGGCTTCTTGACCCCGGTGTTTACCGACGGTCACCTCAAGGCCAGGGGCTGGGACGGGGTGATCACCTTTCAGCCCGTCCTCGAGGTGCTGGCGATTTTTACCATATTGGCCTTTGTCATCAGCGGAATTTTCACCCCCGGCACCTTTGGTGCAGGACTGATCGCCCTGGTCACGCTGGTGGTTCATGGCATCCGCTGGCTGCGCTGGCGCACCTTGCGCATTCTCGATGTGCCCATCTTGTGGGTAATGCACTTCGCCTATTTCTGGCTGCTGGTCGCTTTTGCCCTGCGCGCCTGGGGGGATTTGGGTGGCGGCGTGCCCGAAATGGCGCCGCTGCACGCCTTTACCATCGGCTCGCTCAGCCTGATGAAAATCGGTCTTTTGACCCGGATCGCGCTGCGTCACACTGGCCGGCGGGTGGCTGCCGGGCCAGTGATGCGCGCTGGCTTTATCCTGATGTTTCTGGCGGTGCTGTTGCGCGAGGGCTCGATTTTCCTTGGCCTGCCGGCGTTTTTTCTCAGCCTGTCGCTGGTCTGCTGGGTGACGCCTTTCATCTTTTACCTTTTTGTCCATGGCCCCATGCTGTGGCGGCCGAGCCTGCCCAGCGGGGCGGCCGATCGCGAGACCAGAGCCAAAAAGGGGCGGATCGTTCTGTCGCGTTAGCAAGAAGGGCTTACGCGCGCAGGCTGACCATCCGGCAGCATTGCTTGAGCGCCCGGACCGCGCCGCCCTGGGTGATGATATGGGCCGCTTTTTCCGGATCGCTCACCACCTGGCCGGCGAGGATTTCGATGCCATAGGCGTGCAATGCCGGGGCCAGCGGCGTGCCGGGGCCGACCAGCGCCACCCGTGCGCCGCGGCAGGCGGCGAGCAATTGCGCCAGGCTGCGGTTGGCGAAGGCCGAGGCGGTGATGATCACCGCTTCGCTGTCGCGCAGCAGGCGGGGAGCGGCTTGGGGTGGAAATTCCCCGTCGGCCGGCTCGCACTCGATGATGCGCACCTCGCCCAATCGCTCGGCAAGGCCGGGAAAACGGCCAACAACGGTAATCGGCCCGGGCGCGCCGCGGAATGCATCAAGCCCATTTTCCGCTATCCCTTCAAGGTCGTAGCGGTTGTAATGGGCGTTGATCGCGGCCGCGCCGATCGCTGCTTCAAACGGGTTCCAGGAGTGCGCCAGACCGGCCAGCTCGGCCAGGCTCCGGCTTGCCAGTTCTCCGGCATTGGCCAGGGCGAGGCAGCCGGCAGTGCCGCGCACCGGGCTGTGGGCCAGCCCGCAGCCATCGGGTCCCTCGACCAGAGTCCAGTTCAGGCCGACCACCACCCGCCTGACCGGCTCGTCGGCCACCGCGCGCGCCAGTTCCTCGCGCGCCGCCTCGGCCCCCCACCAGCGCCACAAGGCGGCCTCCTCGCAGGCCAGCAGGTCGGCCGCGCCGCCGCAAAACCCCTGCCAGATGTCAATTACTCCGGCCGGCACCATCACCAGCACCGGGATACCCTCGGCCATGGAGGTAAGGATCTCCTGGGCCAGGCCGCCGCCCTCCTGTTCCTGTTCGCCGAATTTTTCCACCACCATCAGATCGACCCGGTCACGGATCGCCTGACGCAGCGCCGCCCCGGCCTCGGTCAGCGCCGAGGGGTCGAGCGAGCAGGTCTTGTTTTCAAGCTGTTCCTTGGTCGGCTGATTGATTGGCACCCGTGCCCCGGTGGTGATATCGATGGTCTCAACGCGAATCTTGCGACCCTGATCGTCGCGAAACACTTCCTGGACCAGACCGCCGACCCGCCAGCCGCGAGCAATCAGCGCGCGGGCGAATTGGGCCATGGCGCCGCGCTTGGGCGTATCCTTGGTGTAGAGCACCGCACCGGCGCGGATTTTGGGCAGCATGGGCTTTCCCCTGATCACTGGTCGAGGCCGCAAGGGGGCTAAAATGCCTTATCAGCAAAAATTTTGCTACTTCTTTAAGAGCCGTTTTTCAGTCGGTCACCCGCTCGATATCGGCGCCGCAGGCGGCGAGTTTCTGCTCGAGCCGTTCATAGCCGCGATCCAGATGATAGACCCGGTTGACCCGGGTCTGCCCGCTGGCGGCCAAGCCGGCGAGCACCAGCGAGACCGAGGCCCGCAGATCGGTCGCCATCACCGGCGCGCCGGTCAGGCCGCCAGCGCCGCGCACCAGAGCCGAGGCGCCATGCACCGTGATATCGGCGCCCATGCGCGCCAGTTCGGGCACATGCATGAAGCGGTTCTCGAAAATATTCTCGGTAATCATCGCCGCGCCGTCGCAAAAGCACATCAGCGCCATGAACTGGGCCTGCATGTCGGTGGGAAAGCCGGGGAAGGGGGTGGTGAGCACATCGACCGGCTGAAACAATCCGCCGTCGTGGCGCACGCGCAGGCCGTCGGGGGTCTCGCTCAGGCTTACCCCGGCGCGGCCCAGCGCCTCGATCACCGCGCCCAGGGTTTGTGCCTGCGCGCCTTCCAGCAGGATATCGCCATGGGTGATGGCGGCGGCCACCGCATAGGTGCCGGCCTCGATACGGTCGGGCAACACGGCGTGGGTTGCGCCGCCCAGTCGGTTCACCCCGGTGACGGTCAGCCGTTCACTACCGATGCCCGCTATTTTCGCCCCCATGGCGCCAAGGCAGCGGGCAAGGTCGTCGATCTCGGGTTCGCGGGCGGCATTTTCCAGCACCGTCTTGCCCTCGGCCAGACAGGCCGCCATAAGCAGGTTTTCGGTCGCCCCCACCGAAACCGCGGCAAAGCGCACGCTCGCCCCTTTCAGCCCCCCCGGCGCGCGGGCATGGACATAGCCGTCTTCCAGGGTGATCTCGGCACCCAGTTGTTCGAGCGCGGCGATATGCAGATCGATTGGCCGGGTGCCGATGGCGCAGCCGCCGGGCAGCGAGACCCGGGCCTCGCCATGGCGGGCCAGCAGCGGGCCCAGCACCAGCACCGAGGCGCGCATCTTGCGCACCAGATCATAGGGCGCGACACCACCGGTCAGCCGGTCGGCGCGCAGGCTCAGCGCGCCGGTGGTCTCATTATCGACCGTCACCCCAAGCTCGGCCAGCAACTCGGCCAGGGTGGCGATATCGAGCAGGTCGGGCAGATTGCTCAGGCGCAACGGTTCATCGGTCAAAAGGCTGGCGGTCATCAGCGGCAGGGCGGCGTTTTTCGCCCCCGAGATGCGAATCCGGCCTGCCAGCTGGCGGCCGCCACGAATGAGAATGCTATCCAAGGCGGCGCTTCCCTGGGCTACAGTTTGGGCAGGGTGACGCCGGTCTGGCCCATATATTTGCCGGCGCGGTCTTTATAGGAGGTCTCACACGGCTGTTCACCATGCAGGAACAGAAACTGGCAGGCCCCTTCATTGGCGTAGATCTTGGCCGGCAGGGGGGTGGTGTTGGAAAACTCCAGCGTCACATGGCCTTCCCATTCGGGCTCCAGCGGTGTGACATTGACGATAATGCCGCAGCGCGCATAGGTCGATTTGCCCAGGCAGATCACCAGCACATCGCGCGGAATGCGAAAATATTCCACGGTGCGCGACAACACGAAGGAATTGGGCGAATGACGCACACCTCGCCCGAGCGTTCGACAAAGCCCTTTTCGGAGAAGTCCTTGGGGTCGACGATGGCCGAATCGACATTGGTGAAAATCTTGAAGTCCCCGGCCACGCGGGCGTCATAGCCATAGGACGACAGGCCGTAAGAGATGGTTCCCTCGCGTTTCTGGCTTTCCACAAAGGGCTCGATCATCTGGTGGTCGAGCGCCATCTGGCGAATCCAGCGGTCAGACATGATGGCCATGCGGCGTCATCCTCCTGTTCAAAGGCCTGTCGATCTTGTGTCGCGCCCTTCTTATAAAGGCAAGCCGGCGCCTTGGGCAAGCCAGCTAGCTGCGCTCGGCTTTTGGCGGAGACTGGCGCGCGCGGGCTTGGTCCTTGCGTCGGCGCAAATTGGCGCGCAGGGCCTCTTCCAGGCGGCTTTCCCGGTCCTGCCGGGGCGGTTTTTTGGCGGCCGGGGCGGCGGGGCGTTTGGCGGGAGGCTGGCTTGTCATGACCCGGTTAAACCGTGATTTGCGTGCCGGCTCAAGCTTTTTTCGCATCGGCGCGTTCGATGCTTGCGAAATCACCCATGGTATGGCACTTTCGCGCTCCATCAAGGCCGGCGCGCCGAGGGCCATATCTGGTGTGATGAGAGCCGCCATAGCTCAGGGGTAGAGCGCACCCTTGGTAAGGGTGAGGTCGAAGGTTCGATTCCTTCTGGCGGCACCACCAGTGCACGCATCAATCTTTACCGGTTTTTCTGCACCAGGGCGAGCAGGCCGGCGAGCAGGTGGCGCGGGCTGGGTGGACAGCCACGCAGATGAAGATCGACCGGCACCACCGTCGAGGCCCCGCCGACAACCGCGTAACTGCTCGCAAACAGCCCGCCATCGACGGCGCAGTCGCCAGCGGCGACCACCCATTTGGGCTCGGGCATGGCCTGATAGCTGCGCGCCAGCGCCTCGCGCATATTCGCTGTAACCGGGCCAGTGACCAGCAGAACATCGCCATGCCGAGGCGAAGCGACAAAGCGGATGCCGAAGCGTTCCAGATCGTAAAAGGCGTTGCTTAGCGCGTGAAGTTCGAGCTCGCAGCCGTTGCACGAGCCGGCATCAACCGCGCGGATCGCCAGGCTGCGCCCTAGCCGGCGGCGGGCGGCGGCGTTCACCCGCCCGGCCAGCTCGGCCAGCGCGGCTTCATCGGGCGCCGGCGGCGCTTCGGTAACCAGCGGCTGGCTCAGGCAGTCGAAAAGAATTTTGCGCATGGCTCCGTGGTCCTAAAGATCATGCCCGGAATAAGAGCAGTTGAATGATTTGTTGCACAGCGGAAAATCGGCGACGATATTGCCCTCGATCGCCGCTTCGAGAAGCGGCCACTGGAACCACGACGGATCGCGCAAATGACAGCGCTCGATTTTGCCGTCGCCGCCCAGCCGCAGCCAGACCAGAATGTCGCCGCGAAAGCCTTCGACCAGCGCCATGCCCTCGCAGGGCTCGGAAGACGGGGTGATTTTGGCGCTGACCGGGCCGGCGGGCATATGGGTCAGGATCTGGTCGATCAGGGTCAGGCTTTGCTCGACTTCGCGGATGCGAATCCAGATGCGGGCGTTGACGTCGCCGTCCTCGCGCGAGGGGACGGTGAAGTCCAGCACGTCATAGGGGGCATAGCCGGGGGTGCGCCGGGCGTCAAAGCCGCAGCCCGAGGCGCGGCCGACATAGCCGCCGGCGGCGAACTGGCGAACAAGGGCGGGGGCGGCAATCCCGGCGCCGACGGTGCGGCTCTGCAACGAGGCGGTATTGTCGTAAAGCGCAACCAGAGCGGGAAAGCGTTTGCCGATTTCGGCAAGAAGGGCGCGCATTTGCGCTGCGCCGTCTTCGGCGATGTCCGCGTCAAGCCCGCCGGGGATCACGCAATCCATCATCAGCCGGTGTCCAAAAGCGGCCTTGGCGGCGCGCAGCACCTGCTCGCGCAAAATGCCGCAGCGGGCATGCATAAGGGCAAAGGCGGCGTCATTGCAAATCGCGCCAATATCGCCGAGATGATTGGCCAGCCGCTCGGTTTCGGCCATCAGCGCGCGCAGCCATAGCGCGCGCTCGGGCGGTGCGGTGCCGGTGGCCGCCTCGACGGCCCGGGCGAAAGCCAGAGCATAGGCGACAGTGCTGTCGCCCGACACGCGGCCGGCAAGCTTGGCGCCATGGTCCGGCGTCGCCCCGGCCATCAGCCCCTCGATCCCCTTGTGGACATAGCCCAGGCGCTGTTCCAGCCGCACCACGGTTTCGCCATTGGCGGTAAAGCGGAAATGGCCGGGCTCGATAATTCCGGCGTGCACCGGGCCGACCGGGACGCGGTGCAGCCCGTAGCCCGCGGTGGGGAGAAAGTCGTAAGGCTCCACGCCCGCCGGCGCGCCGGGGGTGCGGCCCAGCGGATGGCGCACCGTCCAGCGACCATGGTCGAGCCATGCCCGGGCATCGCCGGCCCCTTCGGCGGTCAGGCCGAACAGGTCCAGGATGGCGCGCTCGAGGCGGATTGCCGGTGGATGCAAACGGCCGACCGAGGGGAAATGCCCCTCGGGGCAGGCCAGGCTGAGCACCCCGATTTTCCCCGCCGCCGCGTCAAGCAGCGCCATATGAACCACTGCGGCCTCGCCCCACAGGCCCAACAGATCACAGCCGCCGTCGGCGAGCCGGCGGGTGGCGGCCCGCCAGACATCGGCATTGACCCGCACGCGGGGCCAGGGATGGTGATGGGCGGCTTTCCGCCCTTGCGCCAACAGATCATCAAGCGCTGTCATGGTCCGTTTTCCTGACTTATCCAAGGAGGCTGGCGACATTCTGGAACCAGGTGACCAGGGGGGCGGGCAGATAAAGCCCGGCCGCCAACACCAGTCCCAGATGGGTGGCCAGCGGCGCATAAGAGGCCTTGACCGGCGCCAGACGGCCATCGGGGGCGCCAAAAGCCAGCCCGTTGAGGCGCAACAGCAGGGCGCCAAAGGCGACCAGCACCCCGGCGACCAGAAGAATGGCGAGCAAGGGCTGGCGGGCGAAACTCGAGGTGACGACCAGAAATTCACTCATAAAAATGCCAAAGGGCGGCAGGCCGGCAATCGCCATCACGCCGATGACCAGGCTCCAGCCCAGCGCCGGATGCGATGCGGTCAGCCCGCGAATGTCGGCGATTTTCTGGCTGCCCTTGACCTGGGCGATATGGCCGACGGCGAAAAAAATCCCCGATTTCGTCAGACTATGCATGGTCATATGCAACAGACCGGCGAAATTGGCCAGCGGCCCGCCCATGCCGAAAGCAAAAGTGATAATTCCCATATGTTCAATTGAGGAATAGGCGAACAGGCGTTTCAAGTCGCGCCGCCGGTAGAGCATGAAAGCGGCCAGCGCCAGGGACGACAGCCCCATGGAAACCATGAGCGGCCCCGGCGCCAGGGCGGCGTCATTGGCGGCCATGAGCATCTTGAAGCGCAGCACGACGTAAAGCGCGACATTGAGCAACAGCCCCGACAGGACGGCCGAGATCGGCGTCGGGCCTTCGGCGTGGGCGTCGGGCAGCCAGGCGTGCATGGGCGCCAGGCCCACCTTGGTGCCATAGCCCAGCAGCAAAAACACGAAGGCGACATTGAGCAGCGCGGGATCGAATCCGGCGACATGTTTGATCAGCACCGTCCAGGTCATGGCGTCGAGCCCTTCGCCGACCACCGGCTGCGCCGCCACATAGACCAGAATGGTGCCGAACAGCGCCAGCGCAATGCCGACACTGCCGAGGATGAAATATTTCCAGGCCGCCTCCAGCGCCGCCGGCGTGCGATAGATGCCGACCATCAACACGGTGGTCAGGGTCGCCAGTTCCACCGCCACCCACATCAGACCGATGTTATTGGCCACCAGCGCCAGATTCATGGCGAACATCATGGCCTGGAACATGGCGTGATAGAACCGCAGGTAAGTCGGCGTCAGGCGGCCGGTTTCAAGCTCGTGGGCGATATAGCTGGCGCTGAACACGCTGGTTGTAAAGCCGACAAAACTGTTGAGCACGATGAACACGATGTTGAGATCATCGACCAGCAGCAACGGGCCCGCTTTGGGCCTTGCGATGAACAGGGTCAGGGCGGCCAGCAGGGTCACAAGCGAGGCCGCGACATTGACCAGCGCGGTGCTGCGATATCCCGGCAGCAGTGCCAGCAGAACGGCGGCGGCAAGCGGGATGGACAAAATGGCGTTCAGCCCGTCGAACGAGGCCAGGTTCATTGCAGTTCTCCGCGAGAACTTTCAAGCGCCTGCACATCGACCGTATCGAAGCGCTCGCGGATGCGGAACAAAAAGATGCCAATGACCATGAAGGCGACGAGAACCGAAAAGGCGACGCTGATCTCGACCACCAGCGGCATGCCCTTGGCCCCGGCGGCGGCGAGAATCAGGCCGTTTTCAATCGACATCAGGCCGATTACCTGGCCGACCGCATTGCGCCGGCTGACCATCATCAACAGGCCAAGCAGAACCACCGACAGGGCAAAGGCGAGATCCTCGCGAGCCAGCGCGTCGGTTCCCGTCGTGACCTGCAACATCAGCACCATGGACAGGGCGACCAGGCCAATTCCGGCGAGCATCGTAGGGCCGATGCCAACGACGGTCTCAACCGTGCGGTGAATGCCGAGGCGGCGCACGATCCGCTGGAGCGCCGCGGGAATAATCAGCGCCTTGACGACAAGGGCGATCGCCGCCGTGATGTAAAGATGGGGAGCGCTTTGGATAAAGGCCTCCCAGGAGACCGACAGCGAGAGCACCAGGGCGTGCAGGGCGAACACACTGAGCAGGCCCAGCATGCGGTTCTGGTAGAGCAGCATGAAGCTGACCAGAACCATGCTGCCGGCGAGCATATGGGCGATGTCGAAAGCCAGGGGATGCATGATCACAGGCTCCGGGTTACGAACATGAGCAGGGCGGCGAGCAGGGCCAGCATGAGCGCGGCGCCGAGAAATTCCGGCACCCGGAAAACCCGCATTTTGGCAACCGCGGTCTCAAACAGCGCCAGCAGGCCGCCGCCGGCCGCCAGTTTGGCGGCATAAAGGCCAATGCCGGCAAGATAGGCGCTCGGCGCGCCATCGGCCTCGACCAGCCCCCAGGGGGCGAAGATGCTGGCGATCAGCGAAATATAGAGCAGCAGTTTCAGCGACGCGGCGATCTCGATCAGCGCCAGATGGCGGCCGGAATATTCAAGGACCATCGCCTCGTGAACCATGGTCAGCTCGAGGTGGGTGGCCGGATTGTCCACCGGGATGCGCGCGTTCTCGGCGATCGCCACCATGATCAGGGCGACCAGGGCAAGCCCGAGCGAGACCCGCAGGCCGACTTGCGACGACAGCATGAAGTCGGCGATTGTCGAAAGCTGGGTCGAGCCGGCGATCAGGGCGACGGTGAAAATCACCATCAGCATGGCGGGCTCCGCGAGCGAGGCGATCATCACCTCGCGGCTCGATCCGATGCCGCCAAAGCTGGTGCCGACATCGAGCCCGGCAAGGGCGAGAAAAAACCGCGCACTGCCCAAAAGGGCGGCGATGGCGATCAGATCGGCCGACCAGCTGAACAACAGACCGGTGGCGAAGGTGGGCACCAGGGCGGCGGCGACCCAGGTTGCCGCGAAGATCAGATAGGGGGTGACGCGGAACAGCCAGGAGGCGTTTTGCGCCAGCACGACCTCCTTGCCGAGCAGGCGCAGGAGATCGCGGTAAGGCTGGAAAACTGACGGGCCACGGTGATGGGTCAGCCGGGCCTTCGCCTTGTGGATAAAGCCGGTCAGCAGGGGGGCCAGCATCAGAACGACCAGCATCTGCGTCCCCTGAACGGCGAAGTCGCGGATTATTGCCATAGCGCCAGCACCAGCAAGAGAAAGACCAAGGCGAGAAAGACCAGGCTGAGATAGCGCCGGATAGTCAGGAACTGCAACCGGTTGAACCAGTCGGCCAGGGTGTCGATGGTGCCGCCAAGTGGTGCATAGAGGGTCTCCCAGACGGGATCATGCAGCGTCAGCCCGAACCGGGCCGGCCGGCGGTCGCCCGGGGGCGGCATGTCGAGCTGTTCCCGGGCGCGGAAAATCATCGTGCCAAAGACCCGCCGGATCGGCTGGGCGAAGCTGCTGGCGGTATATTGGCTCGCCGGGTCGGGCCAGGCGAAGCCGCAGTCCCAGGCCGGCGCGCGGCGCACCGCCCGGGAGGCCAGACGGTGGATCACAAAAGCGGCGAGAGAGGCCGAGAAAACAATAAAAAGAAACACCAGCAGGCCGTTATAGGAACTGCGCGCCTCGGCGATCGGCACGATGGACAGCCAGGCCTGCCCGGTCTGGGTGGGCATGGCGGCGCCCACCAGGGCGTGGGTGACCGGCGCCATCGCATCGATCACATAGCCGGGCAGAATGCCGGCCAGCAGGCAGGCGGCGACCAGCAGAAACATGGCGGCCAGCGAAAAACGGTCGACCTCGCCGGCGCTGGCGGCGGCCGGTGAGCGGGGGCGGCCAAGAAAGGTGACGCCGAAGGCCTTGACGAAACAGGCGCCGGCCAGCGCCGCCGACAGAGCCAGCATCGCGCCAACGGCGGGGGCCAGCAGTTTGAGCCCCCATTGCGGCAGCTCGGGACTGAGCAGGATGGCCTGAAAGGTCAGCCATTCCGAGACAAAGCCGTTCAGCGGTGGCAGGGCGGAGATTGCCACTGAACCAGCGAGAAAGGCGAAACTCGTGTAGGGCATGCGATGGATCAGCCCGCCCATGCGCTCCATGTCATGTTCTCCGGTGGCGCCAAGAACGGCGCCGGCGCCAAGGAATAACAGGCTCTTGAACAGCGAGTGATTGAAAATGTGAAACAGCGCGGCGGTCAGGGCGAGGGCGGCGGCGGTTGGCAGGCCGTTGGCCTCGAAGGCCAGGGCGAGGCCCAGGCCGATAAAAATTATCCCGATGTTTTCCACCGTGTGATAGGCGAGCAGGCGCTTGAGATCATGTTGCATCAGGGCGTAGAGCACCCCGAGCACCGCGGTCACGCCGCCAAGGGCGAGAATGACCGGGCTCCACCACCAAGCGGGTGGGCCGAGCAGGTCAAAGACAATGCGGATGAAGCCATAGATCGCCACCTTGGTCATCACCCCGCTCATCAGCGCCGAGACATGGCTGGGGGCCGCCGGATGGGCGAGCGGAAGCCAGACGTGGAGCGGCACCAGCCCGGCTTTCGAGCCGGCGCCCAACAGGGCAAAGCCGACCACCAGCCCGGCCAGCAGCGGGCTATGCACACCGGCGCGGATGGTTGCAAAGCCATAGCCGCCGTCCGGGCCGGCCAGCAGGCCGAAGGCCAGCAGCAGCGCCAGGGTGCCAAAACTGGCCATGACGAGATAGATATAACCGGCCCGCCGGTTGTCGTCGTCGCGCTGGTGGCTCATCACCAGCGCCCAGGAGGTCAGCGACATCACCTCCCAACTCAGCAGGAAGCTAAAGGCGTCAGCGGCCAGCACCACCAGGTTCATGGCGGCGAGAAAGGCGGGGAAAAACGGCAGCACCCGCGCCGGGGCCTCTTCGTGCTGGCCATAGCCCAGCCCGTAGAGGCTGGCGCTGGCGCCGCCAAGATTGACCACCACCAAAAACAGAGCCGCCAGCATGTCGATCTGAAAATGCGCTCCCAGCCAGGGCAGGCCGAGCGGCAGCACGAGAACGGGGGCCGGCACCGCGCCGCCAACAAGACGGTTCAGCGCCACTCCCAGCATGAGGGCGGACAGCAGCAGACAGGCCAGATAAACCCCGCGCATGGCGAAAGGCGAGCGGGTGAAAACCACCGCCATGACGCCAACGCCAAGCAGGGCGGCGGTGCACCATAACAATAGTGAAATGGCCGGCATGTCGGTTTTACCTTCAAAAAATCTTTCGAGGCGTCATGCTCCCCGCGAGCCGGCAAGGCCCGTCAGGTGTGCAGCGCCTCAAAAGGCGGGAATTGCTTAACGCAAAGGACTGGTCATCGTCACATCTTCAGTCGAACGCCGCGCCCGCCGCCCGGGCTTATGGCGCCATCATTGATCAGCTCAAGGCCGGCAGCGTCCAGGGCGGCGGTCAGCTTCATCAGCGAGTCCACATTGCCCCGGATCATTTCTTCGCTGGCCTCCATCCGCTGGATGGTGGGCACGGAAAGCCCGGACAATTCCGCCAGCTTGCGCTGGTCAATGCCGAGAAGAGCCCTGGCGGCTCGCAGTTGCGCAGCCGTGATCACGGTTTGCCCATCAGTTTTCCACTGTCAGATGTGATATGGAGCGTTTAAGAGCTCTTTATTAATATGTCAAGGGCTCTTTTTGATGTTTAAAACATCTTTTTATTGGTTTATTGCGTCAGGACGCCGGGGGCGTGTCCGGCGTGGTTTCTTCAGTTGGCTCGGGGGCCGGCTCGGGCGTATCGAAAGGATTTTCCACTGCCGGCGCCGCCTTGTCGGCGGCCTTGGGCGCGGCGGCTTCCTTTTTCTTCATGCGGGCGGCCGCTTTGGCGATCGCCTCGTCAAGCTCGATCTGCTTGCACAGTCCCAGAGCCACCGGGTCGGTCGGCTTGATATTGGAGGAATTCCAGTGGGTGCGCTCGCGAATCGCCACGATCGTCGGCTTGGTGGTGCCGATCAGCTTGCTGATTTGCGCCTCGGTCAGTTCGGGATGATTGCGCAAGAGCCAGGCAATGGCATCCGGCCGGTCCTGGCGGCGCGACACCGGGGTGTAGCGCGGGCCGCGGCGCACTTGCGGCGCGGGCATGTCGGTCTTTTTCAGTTTCAGCCGGGCGGTCGGGTCTGCGGTGCAGCGCTCGGTTTCTTTATCAGGGGGCTCGCTGCCCTTTACCCGTTCGTGACCGCCCAGAGTTTG
>Ga0114931_10001551_pt1 | contig 29351 bp, 24 predicted proteins | sample 2SBtaG_FD_89579 | JGI IMG/M metagenome (GOLD analysis project Ga0114931, IMG submission 89579) | Deep subsurface microbial communities from Kolumbo volcano to uncover new lineages of life (NeLLi) - 2SBTROV14_V59a metaG | ecosystem: Environmental > Aquatic > Marine > Volcanic | place: Kolumbo... | reverse complement strand
GTTTCTATTTCTTAATCTACATAGTAAGTAAACTTTAAACCTTTTTATATTTCGAGTATACTATAGATAATGCCTGACTCTAGTATTGTTTTAAGTAAGCGCAATAAATCATATTTTAAAGCCTCTCAGATGCTTGTTTTTTCTGTATTATTTTTAATAATTGCCGTTGTAGGAATATTTTTTTACAATTACTTTTTAGAAAAAAATACCAAAATAGATTCAAGGTTACAGACTAAATTAGAAAAAAATACTAAATCGAAACAAGATGATAAAGATAGCACAGATACTCAAAATTCACCTATTATTTCTGTTGATCAAAACAAGCCACAAGACATATTTATAGGTTTGTCAAGTTTTACAAGTACTGGTTTTGTAAACACATCAAATTCGCCCATCAATTTATTTACTGGTTTAAAAGTTGCAGATGATAATAAAAATAACTTAAGAATAAGACCATGGGCTGTAATGATTAAAAATAGACCACAAGATAGACCTCAAATTGCAATTTCAAAAGCAGATATTGTTTATGAGGCAGTTGATGAGCTTGGTACCACAAGTTTGCTTGGTATTTTTTATGAAAATAGACCAGTAGAAATTGGACCTATTGCAGACTTAAAATATTATTTTGCAAGTTTTGCCCTTGATTATTCGCCATTTTTGATTTTTAACTCTGGTCCTGAAAGTTCTGTTGATAAACCCAATTTAGTTGATGAAAAGGTAGATGTTTACAAGTTTATAGGTTCTTATGGTTTATATAGTATTAGTCAAGATAAAAATGGAGATAAAGTATTTTCTAACATTGTTAATGGTAGTCAAACACAAAGTTTTCTGAACATAGGCAAACTGTATAGTTATCTAGGGAAAATATATGGAAGTTATTTATGGGCAGATTGGGATAACTACACCTCTTGGGATTTTAAAGAAGACAAGCCAAATCCGATTGTAAAAGAATTTAGTTTTAACTTTTGGGATCTATCAGATTATAAAGTTAAATGGGTGTACAATCAGGGGCAAAACAACTACTTACGAAGTCAAGGGGGGCTAATTTTTACAGATAAAAAAAATGGTGAGCAAGTAAAAGCAAAAAACATAATTTTACTTTTTGTAAAAGAATCACAAACTTCAGATGCGTATTCAAATTTGAAATATGATTTAGTAGGAGAAGGAGATGCATATTTTTATCTTGATGGAAAATATATAAAGGGAACTTGGAAAAAATTAACCGCAACATCACAAATAAAATTTTACGATTCTAATAAAAAAGAAATGAAATTTAATAGAGGAAGTACATGGGTAGAAATGTTACCAGCTAAGTCAAAAATTAAAGTTATTAACTCTACAAACTAGTTAAAATACTACACATTAAATATGTTAAAACCTTACAGTTAAGCCATATAGTTGACAACTAGATTTTACTCTTTAGAATAGATATTTGATGAATAGACTAGTCCAAAATTACATCCTCGCAATTAAGTTTTGTGGTTTTTACGCATAAAGCGGGAGGTCTTTTCGTTTCAACAAATTCCCGCTACAAGCGGGATTTTTAGTATTAAAAGTCTTTTGTAGTAATGGGTTAGAAAATAAAAATTTGGTTATTCAAAAATTAATGATTAAATTTTTATAGAACAATAAACATGTCTTCACAGTTGATTCAGTTAACTAGAACAGGTCTTAGTGTATTAAAAGAAGAGTTAAAGAGAATTGAAAATGAAGAACTTACTGAGGCAATTAAAGAATTAGAAGAGGTACGCTTAAAGGCAACAGACCAAGATGGAAATGAATTGGTTTCAGCAAGGGACAAAGTCGATTTTCTATTAGATAGAGTTGCAGAATTAAAATCGATTATTTCAAGGGCTCAACTTACAGAAGATACCCCAAAAGATACATCTGTTGTTAATTTAGGTGATATAGTAAAAGTTAAAATTGCAGATATTGTTTATGAATACAGAATTGTATCTAGCCTAGAAGCAAATCCATTATCAGGATTAATTTCAGTAGAGTCTCCAATTGGAAAAGCATTAATTAATGCTAAGACTGGTACTCACCAGACTGTATATATAAATGAAAAAGAACTTGGTATTACGATTTTAGAGATATTGTAAATTAGGTCAAAAGCTTTTCAATTAATATTGAAACGTGTAGTATTTGCTTTAATATGAACACTTCGATAAGGCCAATTGATGAAATTAGGTCTGAAAAAATAAAAAAAATAAATAGCTTAATATCTAAACAGATAAACCCTTTCCCTGCATTTGTTCAGTTTCAAATTACAAGTATACAAAATGCAAAAATTTTAAAACAAGGGGGAAATGTTGCAGTAAGGGGAAAGGTTGAAACCAAAAGAGCTCATGGAAAATTAATTTTTTTAGATATAACTGATTTTCAAGAAAAGATTCAGTTAGCTTATAAACAAGAAGAACTTGGAAAAGAAAAATTTGAGATAGCAAAACTGATTGATTCAGGTGATTTTATAGAGGCAGAAGGGGAAATTTTTATAACACAATCTGGAGAGTTAACCATACTAGTAAAAAAATTTAATATTTTATCTAAAGCTATTAGGCCTCTTCCACAACCTTCAAATTTTACAGATAAAGAACAAAGACTTAGAAAAAGATACTTAGATTTATTATTAAACCCCGAATCAAAAAAAATTTTTGAGACAAGACATAAAATCACAAAAGGTATTAGAGATTTTTTAAATAACAAAAACTATACAGAGGTAGAGACTCCAATTTTGCAACCTTTATATGGAGGAGCAAACGCAAAACCATTTACAACAAACTTTAATGCATTGTCAAGTTTAGCTTATTTAAGAATTGCACCAGAATTATATTTAAAAAGGCTAATAGTAGGTGGTATGGGGGGGGTTTATGAAATTGCACGAAATTTTAGAAACGAAGGAATTGACCAGACTCATTACCCTGAATTTACTATGCTTGAGGTATATATTCCTTATTTTGATTACCAAAATATGATGGATACAATGGAAGAAATGCTTAGATACTTAAACACAAAGGTATTAAATTTAAAAACAGCAAAGGTAGGAGAAAAGGAGGTAAATTTAGATCAAAAATGGAGAAAAGTAGCAATGACAGATTTAATTCAAGAAAACTTTGGAATAGACGTAAATAAAATGAGTAAAGAAGATATTTTAGAGTTTGCATCAAAAAATCATGTTAAAACTGAGAGTGAGATTTCAAAAGGCGAATTAATATTTAAACTATTTGATGATTTACTTACAGACAGCTTAATTAATCCAACATGGGTAATTGATTATCCCCAAGAAGTTAGTCCTTTAGCAAAATCTCATAGAACAAAAGTGGGTTACACTGAAAGGTTTGAACTTTATATTGGAGGTAAAGAGATAATGGATGGTTGGTCAGAGCTTAATAATGCAATTGAACAAAGAGAAAGATTTGTTGCAGAAAGTTATAGAAAACTAGATGAAACAGAATCTGCACAACCTTTAGATGAGGACTTTTTAGAATCAATAGAGTATGGAATGCCTCCATTTGCAGGGGTGGGGGTAGGAATTGACAGATTAACAATGTTTTTTACAAATACTTGGGCAATTCAAGAGACTATTTTATTTCCATTTAAAAAAATAGAGAAAGAAGGTTTAAATTTAGTATCAAATACAAAAGTTACAGATAATACAGATTCCAGCGTTTCTAATGCATTAAATTCTTATAACTCGGAACAATTACTACATAAATATATTAAGAGTGAAGCATTAATAAATCATTGTAAAATGGTTGCAATGGCAATGAAAGCATATGCTAAAAAATTAGATAAAGATGAAGATTTGTGGTATGAAACAGGTTTATTGCATGATTTAGATTGGGAAATGTACCCTGATGAGCACCCTAACAAGGCGGTAGCTGAAATGTTAAACAATTATCCAGATGAATTAAAAAATGCAATATTAGCTCATGCCCCTGAAAGAACAGGAAAAACTCCAGAAACCTTATTAGAGAAATATTTATATGCTTGTGATGAAATAAGTGGATTAATGAATGCAATAAGTTTAGTAAGACCCAATGGATTTACGGATATGAAGGTTAAGTCAGTAAAAAAGAAACTAAAAGATAAAACTTTTGCGTCAAATGTGTCAAGAGATGATATTACCAAAGGTGTAAAACTTATAAACACTACCTTAGATAAACACATACAATTTTTAATAAACGTTTTTTCTTCAAATTCCCCTAAGGGGGAAGTATAATCAATTTACCAATCGGTTAAAATAGTATTAAAACCTGCTTATGTGGCAGGTTAATGAGGAGCAAAAATGTTAGATATTACTTTTATAAAAGAGAATCAAAAAGATGTAGAAAAAGCCATAAAATATAAAAAAGTAAAATTAGATTTTACGGTAGAACAATTACTTGAAATATTTGATAAGAGAAAAGAAATTCAGTTACAGGTTGAAAAATTAAGAGCAGAAAGAAATAAAATAACAGACGAAATAAAAACTAACCCAGACAATAGAGAGCAATTAATTATTAATGCCACTAAACTTAAAACCCAACTTACTAATTTGGAATCAAAATTAAAAGAGGTTATTAAAAAGAGTGATTTACAATTATCAAAATTACCAAATGTTGTTGATCCTGAAATGCCAATGGGTAAGGATGATACTGATAATATTGTAATTAGAACATGGGAAAAACCAGCTAAATTTGATTTTGAGCCAAAAAATCATGTAGAGCTTGGAAATATTTTAGATATTGTTGACATAGATAGAGCTTCTAAAGTTTCAGGGGCAAGGTTTGCTTATTTAAAAAATGAGGCAGTACTACTTCAATTTGCTTTAATTAATTTAGTATTTTCAACTTTAACAAACAAACAAATAATTGGTGAGATAGCAAAGAAAGTTGGTAACGGCAGTGATAAGGCATTTTCTCCAAATATTCCTCCCTTTTTTATTAAAGCTGACGTAATGAAGAAGATGGATAGATTTGACCCAGTTGAGGACAGGTTTTACTTTGAACAAGACGGTCTTGTTTTAATAGGAAGTGCAGAGCATACAATGGGTTCTTATTATTTGAATGAAATTTTACAAGAAAAAGATTTACCAATGCGATTTATTGGTTACTCAACAGCATTTAGAAGAGAGGCAGGTTCTTATGGAAAAGATACAAGAGGAATAATAAGAGTTCATCAATTTGATAAATTAGAAATGGAAAGTTTTTCAACCGTTGAAACTGGTGCATCTGAGCAAGATTTATTAGTAGGTATTCAAGAGTATTTGATGCAGCAGCTTAAACTACCATATCAGGTAGTAGATGTTTGCATAGGAGATACTGGAAGGCCAGATTACAGACAAATTGATATAGAAACATGGATACCAAGCCAAAAAAAATATAGAGAAACGCACTCATCAGATTACATGACTGATTTTCAATCAAGAAGACTTAATACTAAATATAAAAATAAAGGTGGAAACTCAAAATTTGTTTATATGAATGATGCAACTGCTTTTGCGATAGGTAGAACAATAGTTGCAATACTTGAAAACTATCAACAAGCTGATGGGTCAGTTGTTATACCTAAAGCACTTAGAAAATACACAGGATTTAGTAAAATTGCACCAAAAACATAATGGGAATTAGCAATTGGGTAACGGGTTTTAAAACACTTTATACAACTTCTTCAAAATATAATGGTGATATTATAGTAAAAGAAGATAAACAGGGAGTACGGCGAGTTTTGTGTGGAGGACCAACTCAATCCATTTCGTATGATTCTAATAAGGTTAACAGGCTTTTTTGGGGGAAACTAATGCAATACTTAGATCAAAATGTAATTGTTCCTAAAAAGGTTTTGATTTTAGGGTTTTGTGCAGGAACTCTAGCTCATCTTTTGTATAGACGTTTTTTTGATATTGAGATTACAGGTGTAGAAATAGATAAAAAGATGGTACTAATAGGAGAAAAATTTTTTGATATAAACAAAATTCCGGATCTTAAAATCGAAATTGCAAATGCTTATGATTATATGAAAAAAAACAAAAAGAAATATGATTTAATTATGGTTGATACTTATATAGGTTCAACATTTCCACCTACTTTGGCATCTACAGAATTTATAGAGTATATTAGAAATGGGTTGGATGATAGTGGACTGTGCATAGTAAATATGATAAATACAAGTGAAAGTAGGGATTTAACTGAGAATTATAAAAAATATATGAAAAGAGTTTTTGCAAAGGTAGAAACTATAAATGTTAGTGGAATGACCTCTAGTGATAATGTACTTATAATCGGTAAAACTATATGATACAAGTCTTTTTTTTAGGTTTAGTTCAGGGTTTAACTGAGTTTTTACCTGTTTCATCCTCAGCACACCTTGCATTTCTTGAACAATTTCTTAAGTTACCTTATGACCCAGTCAGTTTGTTATTTTTAGATGTAATGCTTCATAGTGCAACAACTTTAGCAGTTATTGTTTTCTTTTTTAAAGATTGGATCTATATAATATTAAAAAGACACGACTTACTTTTAACAATTGTTGTAGCTAATATTCCTGCAGGAATATTAGGCTTAATTTTATCAAAAATGGGTTTACTTGAAAGTTTAAGACACCCAATATTATTGGTATTTTTCTTAATGTTTGGGAACGCTCTAATGCAATGGGGTGAAAATACTTATCATAAATATCACAACGAAGGAAGAAAATATTTAAAAGATGATGTTGGGTTTTGGGATGGAGTAACAATTGGGTTGTTTCAGATGTTTGCTTTATTTCCTGGTGTTAGCAGGTCAGGATCAAGTATTGTTGCAGGATTTAGTTTAGGTTTAAAAAGATATGTTGCCATACAATTTTCATTTTTACTTGCAACACCAATAATTTTATTGGCAACAGTGTATGAAGTTTATAACTACGTTAGTGATTATTCTAATGTGTTATATGTAACAGCTCCTAATTTTGTGCCTCCATTATTAATACTTGGCTCTATGGTGGTTGCTTTTATAAGTGGAATGTTTGCAATTAAGTATATGTTAGGTTATTTAACAAATAACAAGTTTGATATTTTTATTAGATATCGAATATGGTTAGCATTGTTTATTTTAGGATATTATTTTTATACGGTTTTGGTTTAGGTATTTATTTAAATTCAGATACGCTTTTCACATGGCACAGTTATAGGTATAATTCCTTTGTTCAAATGACTTTAAGGTAAAATTATGTTAAACATTGCAAATTTATTTGATAGCGAAAGCAAAGAGATAAAAAGATACAATTTAATAGTAAAAAAAATCAACTTACTTGGTCAAAAAGTAGAAGGTTGGTCTGATGCCAAATTAAAAGAAAAAATTCAAGAATATGTTGATAAAACTAGAGCAATTAAAAACTATGAAAAGCAACAAGAATTTTTAAATCAGATTTTACCTCAGGTGTTTGCTATTGTAAAAGAAAGTGCTAAAAGATCAGTTGGTCAATCTCACAGAGATGTGCAGTTAATTTCAGGTATTGTATTACACGAGGGAAAAATCTCCGAACAAAAAACAGGAGAAGGAAAAACTTTAACTGCAACTTTGCCCTTAATATTAAATGCTTTAACAGGTAAAGGGTGTCATCTTGTTACTCCTAATGATTATTTGTCTCGTCATGGTGCAGGTTGGTATGGTCCTGTTTTTGATTTTTTAGGGTTAACTGTTGGCGTTATTATTCATGATAAATCTTACATGTTTGATAAGGATTATGAAAACACTGAATTTGATGATGAATATGCTAGGCATTTAAAACCAGTAGAACGAGTACAAGCATATAAATGCGATATTACCTATGGTACTAATCACGAATTTGGTTTTGATTATTTACGAGATAACATGGTTTATGACATTAGGCATATTGTACAAACTAATCCTAATTCTCATTGGGGAGCACATTATTTTTGTATAGTAGACGAGGTAGATTCAATTTTAATTGATGAAGCCAGAACCCCCTTAATTATTTCGGCATCAGCAGAAGAGTCAACAGACAAGTACTATAAATTTGCACAGTTAGTTACACAACTTAAAAAAGGTTCAGATTATGAGGTAGATGAAAAAGATAAGACAGCAAGTTTAACAGAGTATGGGATAAGACGACTAGAGAAAATCTTAAATATATCAAATTTATATGAACAAGATTTTGATACTATTCATCATGTAGAACAGTCGCTCAAAGCAGTCTCAATATATAAAAAAGATAGGGATTACGTAGTTAGAGGAGATGAGGTAGTTATTGTTGATGAATTTACAGGAAGATTAAAAGAAGGAAACAGGTATTCTGATGGACTTCACCAGGCAATAGAAGCAAAAGAGGGCGTTACTGTTAAAAAAGAATCCAAAACTTTAGCAACAATTTCTTATCAAAACTACTTTAGAATGTATCAAAAACTATCTGGTATGACAGGAACTGCTAAAACAGAAGAAGAAGAGTTTAGAAAAATATATAGTTTAGATGTAATTAGAATTCCAACATGGAAACCCGTAATTAGAAAAGATAAATCGGATATAGTTTATAAAACAGTTGGAGCTAAATGGGCAGCTATTGCAAAAGATATTGAGGAAAAACACAAAAAAGGACAACCAATTTTAGTAGGTACAACTTCAATTGAAAATAATGAATTATTACACGACGTACTAAAAAGAAAGAAAATTCCTCATGAAATATTAAATGCCAAACATCACGAAAAAGAGGCAGCAATTATTGCACAGGCAGGGAAAAAGGGCTCTGTAACAATAGCAACAAATATGGCAGGTAGAGGTGTTGATATTATATTAGGTGGAGACCCACCAGATAAACAAGAACAGCAACAAGTATTAGAAGCTGGAGGATTGTATGTTATAGGAACAGAAAGACACGAATCAAGAAGAATAGATAATCAACTAAGAGGTAGAAGTGGACGACAAGGAGATGCAGGAGAATCCCGGTTTTTTGTATCATTACAAGATGATTTAATGAGGATATTTGGTGGTGAAAAGGTATCGGGAATTATGGATAGATTAGGTTACGATGAAAACTTGCCATTAGAGGCGGGATTGGTATCAAAAGCAATAGAAAATGCACAAAAAAAGGTAGAGGGTCATAACTTTGATATGCGAAAAAGAGTAGTAGAGTACGACGATGTTATGAACTTACAGTGTGATTCAATTTACCGTATAAGACGAAGATTAATAGAGCTTGGCGAAGATGAAAATATAATCCTTTCTAATTTAACACCAATTGAGATAACTCAGTGGTTTATAGAAAAATTAAGTGATTATGTGCCTAATATTCAAGGAATTTTTATTGATAATATGGAGAAAATAGGAGAAGAAACTTGGTTTAAAATTGTAAAGCAACTTTCTCTTCCTGTTCTTGATGCAATTTGGATGGATCATCTAACATATATGGACTATTTAAGATCTGGGGTAGGACTTAGAGGTTATGCCTCTAGAGACCCTTTAGTTGAGTATAAAAACGAAGGACATATTGCATTTGAAAAAATGGTTGCAAATGTTCTTTCAACAATTGCAGATAGAATTGCAAGAGTTAAGCTTGAAGAAAAACCAGAAGAATTAAAACCATTAAAAGAGATTGATACATCAAGGTTTAATTATACAAAGCCAGAACTTGAAATTGGTGTTAAAAATGAAAAGACAGAAATGCAAGCTCCCATTAAACAGGTTAATATTTCAGATGGATTAACAGCAAGTTTACGAAAGGTTGAAAACAATAAAGAAAAAATTGGACGAAACGAATTGTGTCCTTGTGGCAGTGGGAAAAAATGGAAAAAATGTGGAATGATTAATGCACCAATACATAATAAAAACACTCAATAATATATTTATTTAAATTAAGTGATAAATATTTTGAAAAATAGTTATTAGTTATATGAAGAAAAAGGATATTGTTGTAATAGGTGGTGGAACAGGAACATTTGTAGCCTTATCAGGTTTAAAAAATCATAATGCTAATTTATCGGCAATTATTTCAATGGCAGATAGTGGTGGATCAACAGGTCGACTTCGCGATCAGCTTGGAGTTTTGCCCCCAGGAGATTTAAGACAAGCCTTAGTTGCACTATCAAGATCAGAACAAATCTGGAGAGATCTTTTTACATATCGTTTTGATAATGGTGATTTAGAAGGACACAATTTTGGGAATATATTTTTAAGTACACTTGAAAAAACCACAGGTTCTTTAGAAAAGTCCATTGCACTTGCTACAAAATTGTTAGATGCAAAAGGACAAGTAATTCCAGTAACCTTTGATATTATTGAGCTTTGTGTTCAATTACAAGATGGGGCTTTTGTTATAGGTGAAACTCATATAGATGAAGGAATCAATTTAAAAAATAGAGCTAAAATAAAAACTGCTTTTTTACAACCCAAACCTACAGTTAATAAAAAGGCTATAAAAGTAATTGAAAATGCAGATTTAATTGTTTTAGGACCAGGTGACTTGTATACAAGTATTATTCCCAATTTATTAGTAAAAAATGTTTCATATGCAATAAAGAAATCAAAAGCAAAAAAAGTTTATGTTTTAAATTTAATGACTAAACTTGGACAAACTACTAATTATACTGCACAAGATCACATAACAGATTTAGAAAAATATTTAGGCAGTGGTGTTTTAGATTTTATTTTAGTAAACAATGCAAAAGTATCTAAAGAGTCAAGTCTATTTTATAAAAAAAGAGGAGAGAAAGTAGTTAAAGATAATTTGCAAAATCTTACACATTTTAAAATCATAAGGGCAGATTTATTAAGTGATAATAAAATTGTAAAGATTAATGGAGATAAATTAATCAGAAGTTTTATAAGACATAGTAGTGATAAATTAGCTACACAGTTATTTAATTTATTAGATTAAAGGTTTCCACCACCACTTATTTTTTCTGTACCAGTTTATTGTTTTAACAAGATTTTCTTCAAAATTATGTTGAGGATTAAACCCAAGCCTTTCTTTTGCTTTACTCCAGTTTATTGCATATTTTTTATCGTGTCCTTTTCTGTCTGTAACATACTCAATATAGCTTTCATCTTTCCCACAAATTTTGATAATTAATTTTGTTAATTCTAGGTTATTAATTTCCTCAGTTTGTCCTCCAATACAATATGTTTCTCCGATTTGTCCTTTTTCTAAAACCAAATCAATTGCTTTGCAATGATCTAGTACATATAGCCAATCTCTAATATTTCCACCTGTTCCATAAACAGGAACCTTTTTGTTTAATAGTAAGTTAGTAATAAATTTAGGAATTAGTTTTTCAGGGTGTTGAAATGGTCCATAATTGTTAGAGCAATTTGTAATTGTGTAATTAAGTCCATAAGTTGTTCCGTATGCTCTTACTAAATGATCAGATCCTGCCTTACTAGCAGAATATGGAGAATGTGGATCATATTTTGTGTTTTCATTAAATTTTTCTTTACTATTTAATTCTAAATCACCAAAAACTTCATCTGTTGATATATGATGAAATCTTTTAACATTGTTATTTATACATGCATCTAGTAAAGCTTGTGTTCCTACTATGTTTGTTTCAATAAAAACTTTTGGTCCAGTAATAGAGTTATCAACATGGCTTTCTGCGGCAAAATTTACAATCGTATCTATATTTGGCAAAACTTGATTTAATAAATTAGTATCGCCAATATCACCTTTAACAAACGAATAATTTGGATTATTATTAATGTCTTTAAGGTTATTTAAGTTTCCAGCATAAGTTAATTTATCCAAATTAATTATTGTATCGTTAGGATTTTTACTTAGATGATATTTAATATAATTTGACCCGATAAACCCGGCTCCACCTGTAACTAAAATTTTCATAGTTTGTTTTAAACTAATTATGTAAAAAGTCTAACATGTTATCGTCTTTTTTTCTTACGTCTCCAAACTTTGCCATTACTTTGTTTATATTTTTTGTGTTTAGTAAATTGGTTGATAAGTTTTCGTTTTGTTGCTGGATATTCTTTAAGTACAACATGTTTTGGAATATCTGCTAATATCCTTGCACTTGCTTTAAGTTTTTCTCCTGGGTGTTCTAGTGTAATTATTTCATATGCTATTGCAGTTTCAACTTTTTTCCTTCGTAAAACAGAATCAAAGTAAAACTGAATTTTATTTAATGTTCCAAATAGTTGAGAAAAACCATATTTTGGTTTGTAATATATTATGTTGCTTTTAAATGCTTTTAATAATGTTTTTGTAATGTTTAAATGTTTAAAGTTACTAATCTCAATATTTTCTCTAAGTTGAAAATTATGCTTTTTTAATATCTCAATAATTTGTTCTCTTGCATCTTTAGCTTCTAGCAAAGAGTCAATTGATAAATAATTTTGGTCTGCAAAATCTATACTGTAACCTGATTTTGCCCAGCTATCCCAAATATTTAAAAATGTTTCAAAATCTGAAAATTTTGATTTAAATTGATCTTGTTTATATCTTCCTATAGCTAATTCTTTTTCAAGGTTAATATCAGTTATATCTTTGTTTTGTTTTTCAAGATAGGTGCTTAATACCTCGTTTGTAAGTTTTACAAATACTGGTTTTATTTCTAAAAACGATGATATTACAACCATTGGTTCTAAACAATCATTTTTATTAGCAAGATATAATAAATTAGCAATTTTAGGATTAAGTGGCAACTGGACAAAAAACTTTCCTAAATCTGTTATATTACCCACCATATCAAGTGCATCTATGGACTTTAGCTCTTGTTCAGCATCAATCATTAGTTTTTTTGGTGGTTTATCAATAAAATCAAACCCATATATATCATCAATATTTATTGATTTCATTTTTAAAACTACTTCTGCAAGATTTGATCTTTGTATTTCTGGAGTCTGAAATTCCTGTCTATTTGCTAATGATTTTTTTGTATAAAGTCCATAATAAACACCGTTTTTAACTCGACCCGCTCTGCCCATTATTTGTTCTAAACCTTTTTTTGCATGTTCTTTTAAAACTAAACTTTTAATTTGTGTAACAGGATTATAATCCATTTGACGAACAAGACCAGAGTCGATTACAAAAACAACGTTAGGAACAGTTATACTTGTTTCTGCAACATTAGTTGAAACAACAACTTTCCGCTCTAAAGTTGGGGCAAATATTTTTTCTTGTTCTTCAATTGGAAGTTCGGCATGGACTGGAATTGTTAAAAGATTTAAATTATGTTTTATATTTAGAAATTCTACCTCTTTTATTACCTTTGCTATTTCAAATTTCCCAGGCATAAATATTAATATATCTCCGGGTTTTCCACTTTGTTCAATTTTTAAAACTCTATCTACTGCTTCTAAAATATAATTTTTTGGTTCAATTTTAAGAAGGTGTTTTTCTATTTCAAAGGTTCTACCTGGAACAATTATGCTACTTAGTGGTTCTTTTGCGTCTTTGGCAAGGTATTCTTCAAATTTGATTCTTTGTAAGGTTGCAGAAGTTACAATTATCTTAAGTGGTGTTAATTTTTGATTGCGTCTTTTTTTTTGGATATCCTTAACAAGTCCTAAAATAAAGTCGGTATTTAAATTTCTTTCATGAGCTTCATCTACCATTATGTAAGCATATGACATTAACAAAGGGTCAGATTCCATTTCGCGAAGTAAAATTCCTTCTGTCATAAAGTTTAAAACTGTACTAGCAGTAGTACTATCATCAAATCGAATTTTATAACCCACTGTTTCTGCTATCTGCTCTCCAATGTGAGCAGAAACATATTTAGAAACAGAAGTAGCAGCCAAACGCCTTGGTTCTGTTATTGCAACTTTAAATTTGTCACTTAAGTTCCATCTTTCTAAATTCTTTAAAATAATAAGGGGTATTTGTGTGGTTTTTCCTGATCCAGTTCGTCCTATAACTATAGTATTTGAAAACTCCTCAATACTGGTAGCTATTTGATTTTCAAATTGTGCAACTGGTAGGCTTTTGTTAAGTTCTATTTTCACAAATTCTCTTTCTTTTTAAGTTTAATTTGTTAATTGTAACATTTTAAGTAATTTGTAAGAAAAATTACAAGAATTGTTACTTGAAACCGGTAGTTGAGGATTATTTTAATTTCATTAATATCATGTCACTCACTACCTGCACTCTCGATCAACAAAAATTTCATGTCTTTACACAAGATTGATCTGCGAGAGCTTTCTCATAACAACACTTGTGATTTTTTTAACTTTGTTGCAATTTTTTATCTGAAAAACAATAATGTACATATGCAATCTGGAGAATATTTAGAAGGAACATTATTTGGGTTAAGAAGTTACAATTCATCAAAGGTTACCAGCAAAGGGGACAAGATGATTGATGCTGTTTTAGTAAGTAGTAAAGGAGAGTTTAATGCAAAGGCATGGAAAGAGGCATATCCCTACTGTTTAAAGGTTAAAGAGGGCGATGTTGTTAAGGTTTGGGGTCAGGCAAAACCAGATTATAGAGATAATACAAAACTTGAGATTAATTTGCAAAAATTAGAAAAATCAGATGAAAATGCTTATGAAGATTTTTTACCAAAGCAAAATTTAGCAGTACTTGATATAGAAACTGTTGGTTTTGATTTTGATGAATTTGATGAAAAATGGCAGCACTACATTGAAAATAATCTAAATAAACACTCAGAAGAAATAGAAAAACAAGCAACAGCATTTTATCCTATTACTGGTAAAGTTGTTTGCATTGCATTACATAAATCAATTTCAGGAAAAGGGATAGTTTTTAATATTGATCCAAATAAAAATGGTGAATATGAAAAGAATGGAAATACCTATGTAATTTGCACTGATGAAAAAGATTTATTAGAAAAGTTTTGGAGTCAAATTACCAATTATAATTTAATAGTAACCTTTAACGGTAAAAGTTTTGATATTCCCTTTATACTTTTTAGATCAGGTGTTAATAGAGTAAAAATCACGAAAGATATAGCAGGAACTAAATACGATAGGTCAAAACACGTTGATTTACAAGATGAATTAAGTTTTTATAAAGCAATGCGAGCATTTAAGTTGGATTTTGTTTCTCAGGCATTTGGAATAACAAGTCCAAAGGAAAAAGGTTTAGATGGTTCTAAGGTAACTGAATATTTTAATAAAGGTAAAAATGAAGAAATTGCAGACTATTGTTTACGTGATGTAAAAGCAACTTATGATTTGTATCAGGTTTGGAACAAGTACATGCGAATTTAATGAATATCTGTGTTATATCCGACACCCATTTACAAAATGACTTTTCTTTAATTTCACCAAAAGCTATCAAATATATGAAAATGTGTGATTTATTAATTCATTGTGGTGATATTGTAAGTGTTAATGCATATACTTTTTTTAAAAGTTTAAACAAATACTTTTTAGCGGTTCAAGGAAACTGGGATTATGATCTACCTTTCTTACCATTAAAAGAGTTATTAAATATTGAAAATATTAATGTTGGAATAACCCATGGTCATGTAAAACTTGGTCAAAAGGCAGGTTCAAAAACAGAATTAAATGCTATTTCAATGTTTGCAGGTTTAATGCCTGAAATTGTTATTTTTGGTCATACACATATACAAACTGATAAACAATATGGTAAAGTTCGACTTATTAACCCTGGATCTTTAGTTGAAGGTAAAAAATCCTTAATTAATCTTTCAATTGAAAAAAGTAACATATCAGTCAGATTTAAGTATTTTACTTAAGTGAAGATAAAATATTTTTAAGTTGAGTTAGTTTTTTTGCAGTATTTAAAGGCTTAGACTTGGACCATAATACATTTAGGTTATGATCTATTAGAAAATAGCAGTTATTGTTACTTTCTGATTTAAAATTCTCAATTTTGTTTAGTTCCATTTTACTTGCAGTAAAAAACAGATTATTAAGTCCTATGTTTTTATCTGCTTTTGTTTTAATAATTTGCATTATAGATAAAAAAGATATATCAAAATGTTTTTTTAAATACAAATATATAGCACTAAAATCATCATCACTATGCCCAATATAAACAAAAATCAGGGTTTTAAGTTGATCTGGAAAGATAAATACATTTCCATTAGTATCTTGTATTTTAAAAGAGGAAAAGGTTATAGGTGTTTTATTGTTTTCAGTTTTAATAAATGGTAAGATCATAACTTTCCTTGCATGCTTAAAACCGCTAAAAGGTAAACAATAATAGATTCAGCTCCAGTATTTTTATTAACACTTTTATACGTTAATCCATCATACACTTTACCTGTTTTTTCTTCATATAAATTCATTTCATGAACATTGTTTCCTGTAAACCATTTAAACCAATTTTCTGCTAACTTTTTATATTTTTTGTCTTTTGTCATTTTATATAAGGCATTATGCATCATAACCATAAATGCTACATCAATACATTGTTGATCAAAAAGCGCCCTAGTTTCTCCTTTAATGTACCACCCAAATGTCCCTATAGGGGCTGGATAATTGCCAATTCTACTTTCTTTTTCTAAAAAGGTAGAAGAGTCTATAATAACCTCTTCAATTTCTGGATTTTTTAAAATTGAATTAGCACAAATCAAGCTATATATAATTATTCCATTGGCATAAGTAAGCCTATTTTCAAACCATCTCCAATTTACTGTTGCATTATTGTTCCAATATTTATCTATCATTATTTTACAAGCTTTTTCAAGTCTTCCCTTATCTTTTAACACACTAAGACCTAGTATGGTATAAGCCAAAATTCTAAGTGAATCATTTTGTAAAAGATGATTTAGGGTTTTTTCAAGCATTGTACCTGCAAGCTCATCAAGACCTGTTCCTTTTTTCTCTTTTTGTACAACTGCAAGTGCCCAAAAAGATAAGGCAAAGGCATCTGATATTCCTACGTTTGACTTTGTAGAATTTATATTGTTAAACCTTCGTTCATAATCCATAAAGGTACTAAAAAGACCATCATCTGTTTGTGAGTGATATAAAAATGAAAGATATACATGTGCTAGTTTATCCTCTTCTAGTAAGATTGTTGCAATAAGTGCCCTTGCTTGATCATCAAGTGCATAACCATTTTTTCTATCTGGTATATCAAATTTAGTATGTTGAATAATTCCAACATCATCAGTTAATGATTTTAGGTGTGATAAGTTGATTTGAGGTTTCATACGCTTCTTGTTTGACCAGAGTAAATAGGTCAAGATATTTTGATGCTACATTAACCCAAGTCATAGTTCTTGCAAATCTGTAGGATTCTAATGCAAGTTGTTCTCTAAGTTCGGGTTTGTCCAGTAAATTATTAATCTCTTTTGCAAATTGGTTGTAGTTTCCAAAATCTACAATTATTCCTTTATCATGATCCAAAACTTCTTTTGCATAAATATAGGGTGTTGAAACTGTAGCTTTTCCACATCCTATAGCATAAGCTAAGCATCCAGAAACAATCTGTTCTGGGTTTTTATATGGTGTTACATATATATCAAAACTTCTAATAAAATTTATCACTGTATCAAGCGACATGTACTCATTATACATATAAATATGATCTTGAACTCCAAGTCTTGTTGCAAGTTGTATAAGTTCTTCTCTATAACTTTCACCTTGTTTCTTTTTAACTTCAGGGTGAGTTGCTCCTGCAATAACAAAGATTGTGTTAGGGTGTTTTTTAATTATCTTTGGCATTGCTTTAATTACATATTCATATCCTTTCCCTGGACTTAAAAGTCCATGTACTCCTATTACGTTTTTTCCACTGTAACCAAAAATGGTTTTATATGTTTCGGTTAATGATAATGGTATGTCAGGAATTCCGTGTGGAATATGAACTATCTTGCTTTTTTGAATATTGTAAATAGTATTTAGTCTTTTAACACCAGTTTTACTCAAACTTATAATAGCTTGTGATTTTTGCCATAGTTGCGACAAAATTTTCATTTGTGTTTCGGTTGGGTTTATAAGTGTAGTGTGAATAGTAGTTACCATAGGTTTTTTTAATGCATTAATAAATTCTAAGATTTTTATTCCACTGTCATTTACTCCAAAAATTCCATATTCATGCTGAATATTTACTATATCAATATTGCTCTGATTAATGTATTGTGCGGCTTTTATAAAATCAACTGATTTTGTATTATTTATTTCAAATAATACTTCCCAAGGATAAACAAACTTTTCAACTCCATGGTTTAAAGCAAAAATTCGAGCTAGGTTATGGGGGTTTAACATGTTAATTGCATTTGTTAAATCTTTGGTAAATGTGGCTATGCCACATTCTTTAGGAGGATAGGTTGCAATATAAGCAACTTTAACTTCTCTTTCGATTTGTTGAAATATGTTTGAACTAAATTTAGGACTCATAATAAATTTAGGCTTGGTAGAAAAAGTGTGATTAAACTAATACAATGTTAAACATTGTACTATATAACCTTATTCTTGACTACAATAAGACTTGTAGTTAAACTTTCGTAATAAAAATTGCCTTTATATCTATAATTAATCATACTTTTCCATCACATGGTTTATAGGGAAAATCAATGTTTAGGTTTACTTGATTATTGTGATAAAATTAAACCGTTTGCAAACGCTAAAGCCTCATTTTATTTTGTAGTGCATCTTTTTCGAGAGGCTTTTCATAATACTTTAATAGAGTCAATTGTATGTAGAACAGCTGTTGTTGCGTTAAATAATGGTGCAATTCCTGAAATTATTATGCACAATAAAACTAGGTTTGTTATAGATTCTATTGATCATGCAGAAAACTTAATACATAAAATTGAAAAGATAAAACGTAAAAATGCTAAATAAAATCTTAAGTTTTATTGGGGTAACTAGACTATTAAATCCCCAACAAGTTAAAAGAGAATTAGAATCAGTTCTTGATGGATTTCAAATTACCTTTATAAATAAAGAGGCATATTTAAATGGTTCAAGGTATTTAATGGCACATTCTAAACATATTCAAACAGGAGTTGAGGGGTTTGTTAAAATCACAAACAAAAAATCCTTAATAGAAAATTTAAAAAAAGAAGTTAGTGCAATTACAATGGCTAATTCTATAGGTGTTCCTACTACTAAATTTTTTCAAAAGGTTACTAAACTTAAAGATGATATATATTATTATCACCGTGAATGGTTACCCGAATCAGATCAGCGTGTTTTTATTACAGATTTGACAACTCTAAATGGTTTTGAAGAGGTTCATCTTAATCTTGCTACTGATTTAATTTCTAAATACGCAGGTTTAAAAGTTAAACCAAACCAAATTAATCCGGAATTTATTTTTTGTGATTTAAACATGCACTGGGCAGCATCATATAACCAAATGTGGAAAGGTAATAAATATCGAGAGGAGACTGGTTTACAGGGAAAAATAAAGCGATTACTTACAATATTAAGTAAACAACAGGCAGAGCAAATAAGTTTGGTTGCTTACCCAATTTTAGATCAATTTAGAGAAAAGTTTCATGAGGAAATTACTACTATTACAGGCAATTATTATTTTGTTCACAATGATTGTACCCCAAGAAATTTCTACTATAAACTAGATACAAATACTGCAATTTATATCGATTTAGAATTTTCATGTTTAACTCAATACAAAATAATGGCGATGAATAATGATATTGCTAATTTTTATGGTAGGTTAACCGCAAAACCAAATCTACAAAAAAAATTTTTAGAGTTAATGCACAGAAAACTTGATTTACCAACAGAAAAAAAGAAACTATTTTTAAAACACATAGTAACAGTTGCAAGTTTAAGTTTACCTAAGGCCTCTAAAAAAGGTAGGGTTAATATTAAAGACAGAAATTTAGATGTTATGTTAATTAATGCGTATATAGATAATATCAATTTCATAGATTCACTATGAACATTTTAGAAATAATAAATCAAGAAGAAAAAAGACAACAGGAACAATTACAAATGATTCCTTCCGAAAACTATGTTAGTAAAAATGTTTTAAGGGCAGTAGGATCTGTAGTAATTAATAAATATTCTGAAGGGCAGATTGGAAAAAGGTACTATCAAGGAAATGAAAATATAGATTTAATTGAATCAAGAGTTAAACAACTTGCTTTAAAAGCATTTGATTTAGATGAAAATATATGGGGAGTAAATGTTCAAGCTGTAAGTGGCTCTGTAGCAAATTTAGCTGTATATACATCACTTTTACAACCAAAAGATAAAATTATGGGAATGAATTTATATGATGGTGGGCATTTATCTCATGGATGGAAGTTACCAGATGGAAAAAAGATTAGCTTTACTTCTATGATTTTTGAATCAGTAAATTACCAAGTTGACCCTGAAACCGGAGTTTTTGACTATAACTTAGTTAAAAACAAGGTTTTAAATGAAAAGCCAAAGATATTAATTTCAGGTGGAACAGCTTATCCTCGAGAACTTAATCACCAAGCTTTAAGTGAAATGTCAAAGCAGGTTGGAGCATATTATATGGCAGATATAGCACACGAGGCAGGTTTAGTATTAGCAGGTGTTAATAACTCTCCTTTTAAATATGCTGATGTAGTAACTATGACAACAAGAAAAACCTTACGAGGTCCTGTTGGAGCCATGATATTTGCAAAAAAAGAGCTAATGAAAAAAATTGATTATGGGGTATTTCCAAGACTTCAGGGTGGACCTCCAAATCACCAGATAGCAGGAGTAGGAGTAGCCTTAGAAGAAGCATTAACACTTAAGTTTAAACAATATGCCAAACAAGTTATAGAAAATGCAAAGACTTTAGCATCAGAATTTATAAAAATGGGATATAAAGTTACATCGGGTGGAACAGATAAACATTTACTATTATTAGACTTACGAAATAAAAATATGCATGGTCATAGTAGTGCAATAGCACTTGAAAAAGCTAACATTATAGTTAATAAAAATACTGTTCCAGGTGAAACAAGTAAACCATATTATCCATCAGGGTTAAGGCTTGGTACACCAAGTTTAACTAGTAGAGGCATGAAAGAGAAAGAGATGATACAAATAGCTAGCTGGATAAATAAAGTATTGCAAAACCAGAAAGATGAAGTAGTTTTACAACAAATTGGGCAAAAAGTTAAAAACTTTGCATTAGGTTATAAAGTCCCAGGCATAGATTACTAAAAATCAAACCTGCGGGGTTTGACCTTGTTCTTACACAAGGCTTTACAAATCAATTTTTATATCTTAATATGAAAATGTGCCTTCAAGATTTGAACCATTTATTAATGAAAACTATTATCATATTTTCAATAAAACAATAGATCATAAAGATGTTTTTAGTTCAATATACAATATAAATGAATTTACCCAACGAATGTATTATTATAGGTCGACAAAAGCTAATAAAAGCTTTTCCTTATTACCAAGATTAGGTAAAACAATGCTAAACAATTTAAGTATGGCTGTATCTATAAAGAAATATTTTAGAGTTGAAATTTTGGCTTATTATTTAATGCCTAATCATTATCATCTGATATTACAACAAAAGGTTGACAATGGTATCTCTGATTTTATTTCTAAACTTGTAAACTCATTTACTAGAAATTTTAATCATAAAAATGAAAGGAAAGGACAAGTTTTTCTTAAGGATTTTAAAGCTGTATCTATACAAACAGACGAGCAACTTTTACATACTGTTAGATATATTCATCTTAATGGGTTTGCATCAAAATTAGATAAAACATTTGAAGAAATGATAAATAATAGATCTTCGCATGCTACTTACTTGGGACTAAGTGATAATTACTTAGTTAGTACCTCTAAAATTTTAAAGTATTTTAACAATAATTTGGAAAGTTATAAGGATTTTATATTAGATAGGGCAGATTATCAAAGATCATTAGAGGATCTTAAATATATAATTAAACACGATAAAGACTAGAAATGGTTGCAAGAGAACAAGATCAAACCCCGCAGGTTTGACCTTAGTAGAAAGTAATAACTTAATGATATTATTAAGGTGAGTAGTAGATTTTAAATTGAAATGAATAATAATATAAAGATCGGTGCACATGTTCAATAGCGGGAGGATTAGAAAAAGCAATACCAAATGCTAAAAAAATTGGCGCAAGTTGTATTCAAATTTTTAGTAGTGCTCCTCAAATGTGGCGTAGGAAACAATACACTGAGCAAGAGCTTAATGAATTTAAAAATCTTGTACAGCAAAATGACCTTAATCCTGTGTTTGTCCATGCTCCTTATCTACCAAATATATGTACAGACAAGCCGGAAAATTTAGACAAAAGTATTATAGCGTTAACTTTGGAATTAAAGTTTGTTCATGCAATTGGGGCAGAGGGGTTAATTGTTCATTTAGGTAGTCATTTAGGGCAAGGATTTGAAAAAGTCAAAGCTCAAATAATTGATGCAATTGCAGAAATTTATGAGAAATCTGGTTTTAATACTAAATTTCTTTTGGAAAATAGCAGTGGGAAATCAAATGTGGTTGGAGCAAGTTTTTCAGAAATAGGTGAGATTATTGCAAGTTTAAAAGACAAACATAATGTTGGGGTAGGTATATGTTTGGATACTGCTCATATGTTTGCATCAGGTTATGATATTAGAACAAAACCTGATGTGCAAAAGGTATTGAACAAGTTAAAAGAGACAAATGTATTAGCAAATACTGTTTGTTTGCATGTTAATGATTCAAAAGTTAAGTTAGGTAATGGAAATGATAGGCATGAAAATATTGGGGAAGGATTTATTGGCAAGGATGGATTTAAATCATTTTTTAGTTTTGACGAATTTAAAAGTTTACCAATGATTTTAGAAGTTCCTGGATTTAAAAGAAAAGGGCCTGATAAAAAAAACATAGAAATACTGGGGAATATAGTTAGTTAACTCAAATACTCGCAAAACGTTATTAGAAAAGTATATAATACTATCAATGCCATTTAAACTTTTGTTAAATTATATTAATTGGTACTTTATTTTCGTACCAAAATACCTTGTTTCTATTTTATTTAGATATATAACTTATATTGATAATAAACTTGCAATAACAGTTATGGCATCGTATATTTTTGTCCCGCTGTTTAGTGATAGAACATTTTTAGGGTATATTTTAGGTTTTGTTTTTAGGCTAATAAGGGTTGTTTTTGGAAGTTTAGTTTTATTTATTTTTATAATCAACTTTTTTTTAGTACTTGCCTTTTGGATTGTTGCGCCCGTACTATTTTTATATCATGGTTTTTCTTACCTTATATTGTTTATCGTAATCTCATTTTCATTATTTCTTATTAAAAGAATGTATCTTCCAACTCAACATACACACAATATTAAAAACATTGAAAATTTAGAGAATGCTTTTACCCCATCTGCAAGGCACTTGTATTCTGTTTTGGTTAGGTTTAGTGATAAAAGTAAATTTGTTTCTTTACTTTTAAAGTCTAAAGATGTAAATCAAATGTTATTAAGACTAGAGCTAGATTATGCTTTTGTAGAAAAAGTTCTTAATGAAAATTTGCAAGCTACGCAAACAGATTTTTTAAAGTCAATATATAAGTACAAGGATTTATCTCACTTTATTAGACCAAATTTACTATTTTTGGCTGTTGTTGAAAGTAGCAAAAAAATTCAACTTGAATTAATTAAAAATAATGTTTCTTTTATTGATGTAGAAGACGTTTATAAGTGGCAAATCTTAGAAAGATCACTTTTATATAAACTACACATTTGGGATTTAGATTATAAGTCACACAAAGTTGGAGGAGTAAATAGAGCATGGTTAGCAAAACCTACACCTTTATTAGATAAGATTTCAGAGGATATTACAAAAGCAGTATTGCAACAAGAAAGTGATTTTGTAGCATTTGGTAAAGATAAAATTATACAAGAATTAAAAGTATCTTTATCAAAAAAAGAAAGAGAAAATGTATTAATAATTGGTAAACCTGGGGTTGGGAAAAGCTCTGTAATATATGGACTGGCAGATGATATAGTAAATGGTAAGTCAAATAAGTCACTTAAGTTTAAAAGAATAGTTAAACTTGATGCAACTAAACTTTTAGCTTTAAATGAAAAAAAATCTGCGGAACTTATTAATATTATTAATGAGCTTAAACAAGAAAAAAACACCATACTGTACATAGATGATATACACATCCTTTCTTCTACGTCTTTGGCAAACTCAGGTAAGCAAGGGTTGCTGGAATATTTACAACCTTATTTAGAACATAGTAAATTGCAGGTTATAGGCACAACTTCTCCCAAAAATTACAAACAATTTATTCAGCCTAATATTGCTTTTTCAAGACTTTTTGAAAAGCTTGAACTTAAAGAACCATCTGATAAAGAGGTGCTTAGTATAATACAGTTTAATCTTTTACGTTCTAATAAAGTATATTCAATACAAGCTCTTAAACAAATTATAGATCTTTCAAAAAAATATATTAAAGAAAGGGTATTGCCTGATAAAGCAATTTCTATATTAGAAATTTTGAAAGCAAAAGATGCTGATAATATAATTTATCAGGAAGAGGTTAATCAGTATTTTACTCAATTAATTGGAGTCCCTGTAAACAAAGTAAGTGTAGATGAAGCAAAAGATCTTTTAAATTTAGAGACAAATTTAAATAACATAATAATTGCTCAGCCTAAGGCAATACAACTTATTTCAAATGCAATTATTAGATCAAGAACAGGAACGCGAGATAAAAACAAGCCTATTGCATCATTTTTATTTGCAGGACCAACTGGTGTTGGTAAAACATACACTGCAAAAATGTTGGCAAAAAACTTATTTGGTCGGCAAGAAATGTTAACTAGATTTGATATGAGTGAATTTCAGAATTTAGGAGATACGACTACTTTTATAAACAGATTATGTAATGAGGTTCATAACAAAGCTTATAGTGTCATTTTAATTGATGAAATAGAAAAGGCGAATGAGAAATTAATTTTAACTTTATTACAAGTGTTGGATGAGGCAACACTTACAAATACAAATGGAGATGTTTTTGATTTTACTCAAACTATAATTATTGCAACTACTAATGTAGGCAATAGGATAATTAATCATCTATATAATGAAGGGAAAACTGTTGAACAGATTGAATCTGTAGCTATGTTAGAGATTAAGAATCATTTTGCTCCAGAATTTTTAAATAGGTTTTCAAATATAGTAATTTTTTCACCACTTGATAAATCAGAAATATTTAAAATTGCAAAATTAGAAATTGATAAATTAGTTTCAAGTATGCAAATTAAAAAAAACATTAATCTTTTCTACTCCGATAAGTTTGTTTATTTTATAGTTAATAGTTCGTATAGTAGTGAATATGGCGCAAGACCAATTGATAGATTTATAGAAGAAAACATACAAACGCAAATTGCAAAATTAATTTTGCAAGGAGAGATTAGTGCAGGATCATCTTATAACCTTGACCAATTTGTAAACACAAAGCACAATACCCTTAATGAATAACAATCAAGAAAGATTAAATAATTTAAGAAAAAAACTGAAAATTGAGTATCTGAGAAAAAGCATTGCAAAGATAGAAAAGGCAATGGAAGATAGTAAGTTTTGGACAGATGTTGAAAAGTCTGGACAACAAGCAAAAAAGTTAAGTAACTATAAACATGAGGTTGAAGAATTTGATTATTTAACTCTGTTGGCAGAAGAAGAAAATAATGATGAATTTCTTAAAAAATTAGACGAACTAGAGTTTAAAACATTTCTTTCAGGCAAATATGATTTAGGTGGAGCAATATTTGCAATTCATTCTGGTCAAGGTGGAACTGAGGCTATGGATTGGACTCAAATGTTATCTAGAATGTATGAAAATTATTTTAAAAAAAAGAATTGGAGCTACTCTGTGCTTGATTTATCACAAGGCGAAGAAGCAGGTATAAAATCTATAACTTATGAGGTTACAGGGGTATATGCTTATGGTTATTTAAAGGGAGAAGCTGGAACACATAGACTAGTAAGACTTTCTCCGTTTAATTCTGATAACCTTAGGCAAACAAGTTTTGCAATGGTAGAGGTTTTACCAGTATTAGATAAAGATATAGATATTGAGATAAAAGATGATGAAATTAGAGTTGATACTTTTAGAGCATCTGGTGCGGGTGGACAAAACGTAAATAAACTTGAAACTGCAGTTAGAATAACTCATTTGCCAACAAATACAGTTGTTTCGTGTCAAACCGAAAGATCCCAACAAAAAAACAGAGAAAAAGCACTTATGTGGTTAAAGGCTAAGCTTGTACAAAAGCAAGAGGAAGAAAACAAGGCAAAAGAACAAAAATTAAAAGGCAAATATAAAACCCCTGGCTGGGGAAATCAGATTCGCTCATATGTAATGCATCCATACCAAATGGTTAAGGATTTAAGAACAAATGTAGAAACTAGCGATGTAAATGGAGTAATGGATGGCAATTTAGAACAGTTTATTCAAGCAGAAGTTAGAATGTTGTAGGTAAATAGACTGATAAACATAAAAATACATAAAAGAGGTTAATAAACAAATGACAGAAGAGTTGGTTAATTGAATACAATACATTTAAAGTGCATGGAATTTTTGCTCAACTTATCTCACTAGAGTATATTGGAGTTAGCTTAAATGTGTTATCTATGGACTTTGCCAAAAGTTTATTGTAATTAATTCAATCATAGAATATAATTTGTAATAAGTATAAATAAATCTGCATATGGCTATTGTCAATAAAGATCCTAAGGAATTGATATCATTTGGTAGTGTAAAAAAGTCTTTTAGAGTTGGTACTGGAGATGTTCCAGTTCTAAAAGGTATTGATATTTCCATTAAAAATGGGGATTTTGTAGTGATTATTGGTCCATCTGGTTCTGGTAAAAGTACTGTTTTACATACTTTATTAGGCTTAGAGCCTCCAACAGAAGGAGATGTTAGTTTTTTAGGCTTTGATCTATATGATTTGGATCAAGATGATAGAGCTGAATTTAGACGAAAGAATGTTGGTATTATTTACCAACAATCCTATTGGGTAAAATCTTTAAATGTTATGGAGAATGTATCAGTGCCATTATTACTAAATGGGGTATCTGAAGAAATAGCTCGAGATAAAGCATTAGAATCACTCGAAAAAGTTGGTATGTTAAATTGGGCTGAATATGTTCCAACAGAATTATCTGCTGGGCAGCAACAAAAGGTTGGTTTAGCCAGAGCATTAATTACTAATCCATTAGTATTAGTTGCAGATGAACCTACAGGTAATTTAGATTCTTTGTCTGGGGATATATTAATGAAAATGTTGCAAGAACTTAACACAATTCATCATAAAACAATAATCATGGTAACTCATGATTTGCAATATATTCCTTATTCTACTAGAGCATTGGTTATGAAAGATGGTATTATAGAACAGTCAGTCACCAAAGGCCAGCCTGAATGGAAGGACTTAACCTTACTAAAATCAAAAAAATAATGACAAGACAAGAACATTTAAAGAAAATAATTAAAGTTCCTACTTATATAAAAGAGGTTGTATCTTTTATTTTAAATTCTATGTTATTTTTTATTTTATTAAATATTTATTTTTTACCTATCATTTTTTTTCATATTCTTCATTTTTTTCATATTAACTTTTCATTTGTAAATAAATTAGAAAAAAGAGTTGATATAATTGCACATAGTATTGTCAACAAGTATTCTACACCTGGAGCAATTTCAAGATGGCAACTAATTAAGCTTGCATCACGAAGTATGTCAACAAGAAAGAATAGGACATTTATAACAGTATTTGGTGTTGCTATTGGGATTGGAGCAGTTGTGTTTTTGTTAAGTATTGGGTATGGAGCTGAAACATTAGTTAAAAACCGTGTTGCTACACTTGATCAGGTAAAACAGACGAATATTTACACTAATGATCAGACAAAACTCCCAATAAATGATAAACTCCTTACAGGTTTTAAATCTTTAGAAGGTGTAGAAGACGTTCAACCAATTGCATCAATTGTTGGAAAAGTTGAATATAATAATTCAAATGTTGATGTTGTTGTTTTAGCTACATCTAATGGTTATCTTGAAAACTCAGATATTAAATTAAAGTCTGGAACCTTTTTTACATCAGAACAAGATTGGAGTAAAGAGTATGATAATGCAGATATTGCAAGCTATTTAAATGATCAGAAGGTTAATGCACCTATTGTGTCATCAACAACTGATAGTGTTAATGTTTCAGACCAAAAAGTACTTGGAATTTCAGATTCAACAACAGCAAAATCAGATTCAACAACAACTGAAACTTCTCCTATACCAGAAGAGGTTAAAAATCTTTCATCTCAATTAGGTTTGGAAAGTGCTGAGGTATATCAGTTGTTACCTGAATTATCAAATACAGTTACCAAAGATGTAGTTATCAATTTTTTAAGTGCGGAAACGTTAAATGAAGCTGTTGTTAGTGAAGGCTTTTTAACTGCTACTGGGATGGATAAAATCTCATCTGACCCTGTTGGTAAAGAGTTTAATGTTCAGTTTACATTAATAGGAGGCTTAATACCACAACTTGGTACACAAAAAGTTTTATCTTCTCAATCATCTTATAAAATTATTGGAATAATTCCAGGGTCAAATCCATTATTATATATTCCATTACAAGATTTAAAAACTTTAGGAATAAAAAACTATAGTGAAGCAAGAATAATTGCAAATAAAGATAATGATATCCCTTCAATTCGAAAAGCTATTGAAGGACGAGGCTATTTAACTCAGTCAGTGCAAGATACATTAGACAGAATTCAAACGTTATTTTCAGGCGTTAGGGTTTCTCTTTTACTTTTGGGTATTTTAGCTTTGTCAGTAGCTTCATTAGGAATGTTCAATACATTGACTGTTTCATTACTTGAGAGAACTCATGAGGTTGGTTTATTAAAAGCTATGGGGATGAAATCTACTGAAGTTAAAAAAGTTTTTTTGTCTGAATCATTAATTTTAGGGTTTTTTGGTGGAGTAGTTGGTCTAATATTAGGATATTTATTGGGTTATATTCTTAATATGATTTTATCATTTTTTCTTTGAAAGCTGGAATAGGTTTAATCAGCATCACATATGTACCTTTAGGTTTGGTATTTTTCATTTTGATTTTATCATTTTTTATTGGGATGGTTACTGGAATTTATCCCTCATTTCGAGCAACCAAAATTTCTGCATTAGATGCATTAAGGTATGAATAAATATAAATGCTATGTTCAAAATAAATTTCAGTTTATATTCGTTTTTTACAAAAAAGACTTATTACTTTACTCATAAAAAAATAGTACATTTATCAAAATTTCGTCTAAATTCGTTTGGTTTAACTTTACTCATTATTGGTTTTATTTTTGGAATTTATTATGCCTCTTTTGAAATACTATTACCAAAGATATTTGCATCAAGTAGTCCGTGGACACAGACAGACTGGAGTGGAGGGGTAGCGAGTGGAACAGTAACAGGAACAGTAACAACATATGAGTCACAATCAGATACAGAT
>Ga0114931_10001550_pt1 | contig 29355 bp, 28 predicted proteins | sample 2SBtaG_FD_89579 | JGI IMG/M metagenome (GOLD analysis project Ga0114931, IMG submission 89579) | Deep subsurface microbial communities from Kolumbo volcano to uncover new lineages of life (NeLLi) - 2SBTROV14_V59a metaG | ecosystem: Environmental > Aquatic > Marine > Volcanic | place: Kolumbo... | reverse complement strand
GGCAAGTCGATCGCAATTCAGACAGCCTCTCCAAATCTGACAAAACAAGTCTATGTCTTGACTGGGATTTCCAAAACCCGATATGCAAGTATCAAGTTACCCTTCAATACGGCGGCCTTGACGCGAAACGGATTCACGTTCTGCGGCGATCTTCGTACCTCGGTAGAAGTTGTATTGGTCGTGGCCCGCGGAAGAACCACAACCCTGCTCATTCCCAACGACAAATCTCTCATCGGTCTGCGCTTCTACCAACAGGTCATGGAGGCAACAAACATCCCGGCAAGAGGCCTCTTCGCCGATTTGAGTCGTGGAGGAGAAGGCCGGATTGGGACCTAGCCCCGGAATGAGCGAACACTTTGACTCAGATCGAGAGTTCAGAATGTACGTAAAGATCCTTCAGGATAGGAAGTCCAAAGCTCATTTGCCAGCCCCCTCGTGAGGCTTGGCAGTCTCGAGAGCGAATCGCGAAGACAGTATTTGCGTGCGAACGCACGTTGTTGTAGTTTGCGCTCCCAGGGATTCGGTGATTGGACATGGCAAGAACAGACGCGGAAGCTCGACAGCTCAGGGACGCCGTTCGACGGCTCCTGGTGGCTCACGGGACATTGCAGGAAGCGAGGCGTCCTTGCGGCACGGCGATGACCATCTCGAACGCCTACGCGCTTCTGGAACTTTTCGACAGCGACGAGCCGATGACGGTTTCGCTGCTTGCCGAGAAGCTTGCCATCGACCGGACGAACGTTTCTCGCCTCTGTGCACGCATGGAGGAGTCGGGGGACCTCGTCAGGGAGGCACATCCCGATGACGGTCGGGCTCTGGCACTCCGCCTGACCACGCAGGGGAGGAAATTGGCGCGGAGTGTCGACGAGTCCAGCGCCGGCCACTTTGCGCGCCTTGCACGAAGGCTGGGCGGCTCGACCGATAGGATCATCGAGGCGCTGGGACGATTGGAGAGAGCCATGAACCTGAGTGAGGAAGACGAATGAACCAGACGAAGACGAACCCGACAAAGAGGAGCGTGACAAGCGTGAGAGTAACAATGATGATGACTCCCCGAAGATTGGCCCTGCTCTCCTTGCTCCTCCTCGGAGCCTGTGACGGCAAGGAATCCCCACAACCGAACGACGGATCCACAGTCCGGGCCGCAGCTGCGAGCCGCCCCAGTCAGCCAATGGCGGAACTCGCCAAGCTGGATACACGTCAGCCCGTCCCCCTGCAACCGATGATGGCCTGGCACCAGAAGCAGAACATGATGAGGCACCTCGTTGCGATCCAACGAATCGTCGGTGGCGTTGGGCAAGAAGATTGGAATGAGGTAGCCAGCGCCTCGGCCCTCATCGAGTCCTCCCCGCAGATGCAGCAGATGTGTCGGCATATGGGCGAAGGCGCCCCCGGTTTCACCGAGCTCGCCCTCGACTTCCACCGACGCGCGGACGCGATCGGCAAGGCGGCGCGTGCGCACGATGGCCCCGCCGTGTTGCTTGCGACGTCGAGGACCCTCCAAGCCTGTACGGGATGTCATGCGACCTACCACCAGGATGTGATGGATGCGGCAACGTGGCAAGATCGTGTGGATTCGATCCAGGATCCGGCGAAGGATCGGGAGCACTGAGAACCCGTCCCAAGGCGGAGGGCGGGGCTCAGGATCCAGCCCCACATGCCGCAGGAACGAGGATGTCGGACGCGAGGCATGAAGTGATTCGTGCGTGGGCCCTGAGACGCTTTCATTCTCTACTGCAAGCCGGTTTATCCCGGCGCTTTCGCTGCCCCAGCTTCGTCTATCTCCTCCCCAAGAGCCACCGAGTGGCTGTGCCGCTGGCCACGGCCAGGCTGTCGACGCTCGAGTAGACGACCGGGATCACGATCATCGTCAGGAACGTGCCGACCAGAAGGCCCGTGGCGGCGACGATGCCCAGGGGGCTCATTCTCTCGAGACCTACGGCGAGCTCGAGGATCAGCGGGGTCAGACCCACGATCGTCGAGACCGTGGTGATGAGGATGGGGCGGATCCTGAGATGCACGGATTGGAGGATGGCTTCCCTCTTGGACATGCCTCGTTTGCGCGCTTCGAGGATGAAGTCCAAGAGCAGGATGCTGTTGTTGACGACCGTGCCGCCGAGGAGGATCAAACCCATCGTGGCCGGTTTGCACATGGGTTTGTCGAAGAGCAGCAGACCCCACATTGCGCCGGCGATGGCGAGCGGGATGGCCGCCATGATCGTGAGAGGGTGGCCGAAGGAACGGAACATCGCGAGCAGCAGGAAGTAGAGGAGCACGATGCCTATCAGCAGCGCCTTGCCCATCTCGCGCTTTCCGGTCGTCATGTCGGCCATGGTTCCCTCGACCCGGATCGAATAACCACCCGGAGCCGCGATCTTGGCGAGCCGTTTTTGCACCTTCGTGGCCACTTGGGCAATCGTGAAGCTGTGGTTGGAACCGGTCAGGTCGATCGTATCTTCCAGATTCTCACGGCTGATGAAGGGCTGATCGAGCGCACTCTTCACCTGGGCCATGGCGCGCAAGGGCATGGGGCCGAAGCGCGTGGGGATGTAGACCTGTTCGAGATCGTGGTCGCCCTGGATGTCGGTCGCCTCATAGGCAATGCGGATCGGGATATCCAGGTAGCCAGAGAGGCGCATGGAGGTCGCAGGAATTCCCTTGATGGCGGCCTGGATCTCACGGGTGGCTTCGGCCGGGGAGCTGCCGTAGTAGCTTGCAAGAAGGGGGTCGATCCGGATCCGCTGCTCTCGCTTGTCCAGATACCAGCTGCGCCTCAGGTCGACGAGGCCAGGCACACCCACGAGGGCCTGCTGGCAGCGACTTGCCAGACGATCCAGGATCAGGGGATCGGGCCCACTCAGGACGATATCGAGAGGCGCACGCGTCGTGGACAGGGGTGTAGCGCCATATTCACTGACACGAAAGGTCCGGATCCCCGGCATGTGTTGGAGTTCTGCCCGCCACGCATCCTCGATCTGCCAGATCGACTCACTGCGATGCTTGCGATCCACGAGCTGGATCGTCAGCCTGCCTGACTGCGCCGTCGCTCCGCCTCCGCCAAAACTGATCTGCCCGGGTTCGGAGCCGATCAGCGAAGAGACCTTTTCGACGCCTGCTTGTCTGTAGACGACTTCTTCGATCTGCGAAAGCACCTTTTCGACCTCAGGAGGCGCGTCCTCCGAAGACGTGTCGAAATCGATCGTCGCGATGCCGGTATCCATCGGAGGCATCAGCTCGCCACCGATCAGGGGAGGGATGACGCGCATCGAAAGCACGAAGAAGCCGATTGCCAGCAGCAGGGTCACGACCCGCCAGCGCAGGGCTCGTCCGAGGATGCCTAGATAGAATCCGGCCAAAGCCTGCACACCGCGATCAGTAAACTCGAAGAACCGCTCGACCCTGTTGCGTGCATGCGAAGGCCCGCGCAGCAGTTTGGAGGCCAGCAAGGGGATGACGGTCAGGGCCACCAGCAGGGAGGCCACCAGCGTCGAAGAGATCATCAGGTTGAGGGGCCGCATCGTCTGCTGTGTGTAGCCACCCGTGAACATGACCGGGATCAGGACGATCACGGTCGTGAACATTCCGGCGGTGATGGCCAGGGAGACCTCGGCCGCGCCTTCCCGCGCGGCCTGCACGGCATCGGGTTCCCGCATTTCTCTGTAGTGCCGATAGATGTTCTCCAGCATCACGACAGATGCATCCACGACCATGCCCACGGCGATGATGAGCCCGGACAAGGTCACCATGTTCAGGGTATACGGACTGAACCAGAGGAGGACGAGGGAGGACAGGAAGGCAAGCGGGATGCTGACGGAGACGACGATGGCTGCGCGCGTGTCGGCCAGGAACAAGAAGATCACCAGCACGGTGAGGAGCACAGCCTGGATCAGGCTCGCTCGCATTCCCTGGACGTTGAGATCGATGATGGGTTGCTGATCCTCGGTGATATCGAAGCGCACGTCGGGATAGTGCGCCCGCAGGCCGGGCAGTGCCGACTTGAGGGCTGTGATGGCACGCACTGTCGGCCCCTTCTCCGGGCGGAGGATGTTCAAGGCAATGGCAGGCCTGCCGTTGCCATGATAGAAGCTGCGTGGTTCGGCCTCCTGGAGGCGGACTTCTGCCACATCACGAACGCGGATGAAGCCATCTCCAGCCCGGCGAATCGGAAAGTCACGTATCGAATCCAGGTCCTCGAACTCTCCCAGGGTCCGAACCAGGACCTCCTTCCCTCCATCGTAGATCGTTCCCGCAGGCGCCGAGACGTTTTGCCTGGCCAGGGCGGAGATGACTTCGCCAAGGGTCAGCCGGTTGGCCACGAGGCTCTCGCGATGGATCTCGATCCTCACCTCGGGCTGATGACCTCCAAACACATCCACATCGGCAATGCCGGGGATGCGGAGGATCTCGTCCATGATCTGGTTCTCGGCGAGGAGGCGAACTTCGACCAGGCTCTTGCGGCTGCCCTCTCGTGGACTCAAGGCCAGTGTCAGCAGAGGGCGGGTGGCGTCGGTGATCCGATAGACGCGCGGCTCGAGGACGTCGGAGGGCAGCGCCGCACGGATCCGACTCAGCGTGTTCTGGACATCCACGACGGCCTCACCGATGTCCTTGGAGTAGTAGAACTCCGCGTTCACCGAGGAGACTTCGTCACGGCTCGTGCTCGTGACCTTCTTGAGTCCACTGATCGAGTTGAGCTCTTTTTCGATCAGCTGAGTGATCTTGTCGGAGACGTCCCGAGCCGCGGCACCGGGCTCGACCGTGATGACGACGACCTGTGGCGGAACGGTGTTCGGAAAAAGATCGGTCGGCGTCTGGAAGAAGGCAAACATCCCCAGCGCGACGATGACCAGGAGGATGGCCGTGACCGCATAGGGATTCTTGAGGGCAAAGCGAGTGAGGTTCATCGGATCGGCTCGACCGTCATTCCACTGGCCAGCCTGGCCCAACCGAGGAAGGTGCTGACCACGATCCTGCTGCCCGGATCCAGGCCATCCACGGCGACCATTTGCCCCTCTCTACCCAGAAGGGTCACCGCCACCAAGGCGAGTTTGTCCCCTCGCACGACGAAGACGCCTTTCTTGCCAGCCGGACTGTCCATCACGGCGATTTGTGGGACGAGCACGACTCCCTCGGATTCGCGCAGCACGACGGTGACGGGAACAAAGCTGCCGCTGACGAGGCCCTGCGCATCGGCCTTGGCGAGGACGCATTCGACCCGCACGGTCCGGTCCACGCCCAGGGATGGGTAGAGACGCGTCAAGCGGGTCTTGCGCTCCTGGTCTCCCACGCGGAACTTCACATCGAGGCCTTGCCGCATCCTTGCGACGTCCTGTTGGGGAACGGCGAAGGCCAACCGGAGGGAGGATCGGTCCTCGATCTGGAGCAAGATCTTTCCCGGGGATGCGAGGTCCCCTGGGTCGACGAGGCGTCGGACGATCCACCCGTCGTAAGGGCTACGGATGCTGCAGTAGCTCAACTGGATCTCGAGCTTCTTCTTGCGGGCTGCAAGGGCTTGTAGTTGATGCGTCAGCGAGTGTGACTTCTCCTTGGCGGCCTGCAGGCGCCCACCATAGTCACTGGCCTTCTCTTCCGTCGCCTCCGCCTCGGAGGAGGGGATGTCGCCATCGTTGGCCAGGGCCCGATGCCGAGCAGCCTCCCGCTTCCAGTAGGCCACGCTCTTCACCAGCGAAGCGCGAATCGCCTCGTTCCCCGAGAGGTCCGCATCGGTCCTTTCCTCGTCGGCGCGCACCTCGGCGATGCCCTCGCGGATCTCACGATCGTCCAGACGCACGAGGACCTGGTTCTTCTTGACGATACTCCCCTCGTCGCAGGCCACTTCCAGCACGCTTGCTGTGATCCGCGCGGCCATGTCGGATTTCTGGATCGGTTCGCAGGCCGCGAGGTAGGTCAGCGATTCGGCCAGGTGGCCCCGACGCACATCTACCACATGGACCGGCGTCGGTGCCATCCCCTGCCGTGGAGCCTCTGCAAGGGCTCGATGCTTGCGCTGCACGAGCAACCAACCTCCCAGGAAGAGCAGGCTCAGAACCGCCAGCAACACCACTCCACGCAGGAGCCTCGACCATCTTGCGCTCATCGCATTCCTACCTTAATGGACCAGAGACAGTTGTCGCTCATTTTGCTACTTGGCCAAATACGCAAGAATACCCAATCTGCCTCTGCACGGATAGGATTTTCAAGAGCCGTTTGGGCACAAGGCTGCAGGCTTCACCAGGGCGGCGCAGGCACCTGGCAGCAGCCTGTCCCCCACTCATAACATCTCCAACTGACCTGGTAGAGGCGGAGGCCGGGGCTCAGGATCCAGACCCACATGCCGCAGGAACCTGTGGACGACGAGGAGGCGCGCACGGCCTACGTCGCGCTCGTCGGCAAGCTGGTCAGCTGAGGCTACTCCGTCTCGATTGTGCGGCGGCCCAGCATGTTCATGCGCGTCTTGCGGATCTGCTCCGCCGGCACCAGGCGACCGTCCGTGAAGCGGAAGTGGAGCGCATCGTCTGGGCATTGCACCACACAGGCGCCGCAGCGCAGGCAGGCGTCGGGACGCGCGATCTCGACTTTGCGCTCCTTGCCCTTCATCTTCAGCACGTCCCGTGGGCAGACCATCACGCAGTCCGCGGCGCCCGTGCACTTGTCCGCGTCGAGCTCCAGGTCGAAGTGATTCTTGGTCATGTTCAGCGTGCTCGGATACCAGGGCGTGGTACCCGCCACGTCCAGCGAGAGGACGCCCATGGCGATCGCGTTGGCCAGGGCCAAGAGCCCGACCTGCACCGCGTCGAGTGCGCCTAGCAGCGACAGCGCGCCTGCACCGAGCGCCGTCGACAGCAGCGCGCCACCGACGTAGGTCAGCGCTCGCTTCGCGCCCTCCACCGGCAGCCAGCGCAGCGCCGCGAAGATGGCGAAGATGGTCAGCCCGAGCACGCCCGCGCCGATCCAGGCCACGCGCGCGTTCGCCAGCGCCCACAGCGCGAGCCCGGCTATCAAGGCCACGGGCGCCGCCCACATCAGCGCCATCTCCATCCGCTCCCAAAGGGGAAAGACCATCCGTCGCCAGCGCTTCTTCATGTGGCTGCCTGCATCGAGGAAGGCCACCACGTCCTCCAGTCGCGCCGGCCCCCACTTCACCTCGAAGCCCGTGCGCTGCTCCACGATCCTGCGCTCAACTCCCGTCGCCGCGAGCTGCGGCAGGATCAAGCGACGATGCGCTACCTTCTCGGCGATGCCCGATGAACGCACCACCGCGATCACGTCATGATGGGTGAGGTGTCCGCCACCCGCGGCGCACCAGACGTTGATGCCATGGCTGTCGGCCACCAGGAGCCACACGTCGTGGCCCCGGAGTGTGTCCATCATGCGGCGCACGGTGAGCGTGAAGTTGCAGGTGAGCAGTATGGGGGAGTCCGGCGTCGGCGAGCCCACCTTGCGCAGCCCCGGCCGAGTCGAGTGGGGCAGGAGGCGCAGCAACGTGTCGCGGGTCCAGGAGAGCCTGTCGACGAGACCGGTCATGACGCCCCCTCCCGCGTGGCGCGGACGAGGATGAAGTCGCCCTCCTTCGCGCGCTCCTCACGCACATCGCTGAAGTCTGCGCGCCGCACGTCGTCGCCGAGGCTCTGCATTGGATGCGTAGTCTGCTGCGTCAGCAGCCAGGTCAGCGCCGCACGTGGCGCGCGTCGCAGCCGCCACATCAGGTGCGCGCCGCCTCCCTCGGGCGCCGCTTCGTCCGCTAGCAAGAGTACGCCGCCCGGGCGCAGCGCGACCTTTGCCTGCCGCAGGGCGTAGGCGCGCTCCTCGGGCAAGAGCTCGCTCATGGCCAGGCACGAGACGATAGCGTCGAAGCTCTCGGGAGCGAGCACGTCCTCCATCTCCATCACGCTCAACTCGAGCCACTCGGGCGCCTCCTCGAAGCTGTTCTCCTTTGCCTTGCGTCGCGCCACCGCGAGCATGCCTGCGTCCTTGTCGAGCCCCGTCACCTGCGCGCCGCGCGAGGCGCACGCCAACGTGAGCCCACCCGTACCGCAGCCGAGGTCGAGCACGCACGCACCGGGCTTCGCGACCTGCTCCGCCATCTGAGCCCACAGGGCGTCGATGGTGCCTCCGCTCATCAAGCGTATGCCTCTATCGTATCGCTCGGGCGTCGACTCGAGCACCTTCATGAAGACGTAACTACTCATCTCATTGCTCAGCTGTCTTCGGGCGCGCTCCGGTGCCATCGAGGAAGCCTGTCACCACCAACTCGGGCACGTCGTCGAGGGCGGGCCAGAGCCCGCCGCTGCTCCAATGCTGTGCGTACATCAGCCCCAAGAGGCCGATGAAGAGCAGGGCAAGCTGAGGCGTGGGTCGGTCGCCCCGCACCTCGCCGCGCTCGACTCCTCGCGCGAGCGCCGCGTCGACCTCCATCACATAGGGACCGAGGTGCTGCGTCACCAAGGCGTAGGTCTCCGGGCGGAAGCTCATGGCCTCGCGCACCAACACCTTCATGAAGTCCTCTTCCTCGCGCAGCACGGCGAGGTCGGCGCGCGCGAGCGCCAGCAAGTGGGCTCGGGTCGTCTCTTCCACCTCGACCTCGCGGTAGCGCTCTGCGGCGCGTCGCGAGGCCTCTTCGATCACCCCGCCGAAGAGCGCGCGCTTGCTCGGGAAGTAGTTGTAGATGGTCCCCTTGGCGTAGCCCGCCGCCATCGAGATGGCGTCCACGCTCGCGCCTTCGAGCCCCGCCTCGCTGAAGTGCCGTGCCGCCGCCTTGAGCAGCTTCCTACGCACCTCGATCTTCTGTGCCGCTGAAATCCTCGCCATCACCACTCTCCATATTTCGATCTATTTATATGGGTGACCAGTCACCCATATAATCTGTCGTCCCAAGGCTGGTGTCAACCCGCAGCCTGCTCGAGCACGTCCGGGCGGTGCGTAAAGACTGCTAGCGCGCCGACGACACAGGCGGCGTCGCCGGCGCGGAGGTGGCATTTGTCCGCAGGAAACGCCCTTTGCACCTGTGCACGCTTCTGGCTCTGAAGCTTCTACGGCGTCTTCGACACGCCAAGGAGAGGCTCCCGATGACTTCGTTTCCCGCCCGCGCCCGCTTGCTCTTGCTGCCCCTTTTTGGCCCTCGTTGCTTCGTGCACCGACCCGCAGCCTGCGGTCAACCGTGTGCAGCCCAGCGTGGTGCAGGAGGATTTCCTGATCGCGCGCCGCACCTATCAGTACATCAGCGGCTCGGAGATTCAGGGCCTCGCGGGGGACACGGAGACCGGCGCCGCCATCGCCATGTGGCGCATCCAGTCCCACTTCGATGTCGCCCAGCGCCTCGAGGGTCCGGGCAAGCTCAGCTTCACCGGTACGAGCGCGACTACATGCGCGTGGACTGGTCCGAGAACCTGATCACCAACAACAATTTTCTGTTGATGGCGCGCCTCTTCGACGGCATCGGGATCCAAGTTCGGGGATCCAAGTTCGGGACACCCATCCACTGCATTCGGTGAGTTCCAAGTTCGGGACATCCACCCCCTGCGCTCTGGGCTCCTCATCGGCTGACCTGCTGCTTTGGTCCTCACCAGGGAGGGCAGGTGGGCTCCATGTCATGGACCACTCTCCTTGATGCACCGGTTTGTCATCTGACTACGGTGTGGACGGCGGCAGTCGAACGCAAGCCACAAGGCTGCCCTGAACCCTGCGATACGGACAGCAGAGGGCTGGCGTCGAGCAACGCTTACGAATGTGGAGGCTTGGCTAGTCTCCGGGCACTGGTCGTCGTCCCAGGTTCCATCGATGGGTGTCCCGTTTCGTTCCTCAGGTTTCACCCGGGCCCCTCCCCTTCCTCCATGCATTGGACAAGGATGCGGCCGGCCCCAACGGGCTGCCGGGCAACAGCATCTCGTTCTTCCCGCCTTCTCGGTCTGACCTCACCGAGGCCTCCCCCCGCAAGTTGCGAGCCGGCACGATGCTGCGCATGCCCCGCTGAAGCGACGCAGTGCACAAAGCTCGAGCAACTGCCCGAAAAGGGGCCTGTCCACCTAGCGCGCAGACGACCCTCTCATGGAAGGCCCCCTTTCGCGCTGTTGCTGCTCGCCAAGAGGGCGGTCCTCCTCCAGTGCGCTTCCAAGTGCAAACCTGGCGGATCGGTCGCCATGGCTTGCGACGCCAGAGCTCGGCTTGGTTCTAGCGCGAGCTGTTCCCCGACATCGGCTCGAAGCCATCGCCAGAATCTACCTCGACGAGGAACTCTTCGGCCGAGACATCGCGCTTGTCCGTGCAACGGGAGAGGATGGCATTGTCGAGCGAGAGCTCAACGGTACCCCCTTCGATGCGGGCCGACTCCCATACGATGCGCCACTCCCCTGGATCTCGCCGATCATCACCGTTGGCATCCACCCAGCTCACGATACGCGCCTGATCGAATGGAACACCCTCCGAGGCGTGGAGCATGAGATCACCCTTGCGGACGTAGGCACCCGGGTCGCCTTCCACCCAGGTGGAGAAATGCATCTCCAGGCGCTCACTACGCACGAACTGCGTGTCCCGAGCCTGCGTCGCACACGTCGAGAACAGAGTGAACGAGAGAAGACCTGCGATCATCGTTAAAGGTCTCATCAAGCGCTCCTATAAGTCATTACCCCAGGATCCGGTGCAAGGCCTTGCAGAGGTCTAGCCTGGCAAAGGCCCTGCCAGACGCTGTCAGGGACGCAGGGCCCCTTGTCCAGCATACCGATTGTCCCCATGATGGGCCAAAGCTGTCCCAGGCGAGCATCCACGCTCGCGGATGCCCATGGGAGCCTCGCCTCCGGATTCGAATCGACAGGATCACCGCAATGAAAGGGCCACCGCAATGAAACTGTCACCGGGCACCCTCCTAGGTCTGACGATCGCCCTCTTCGTCGGAGTTCTGCTCGGCATTCTCGGGCATGTCGCCTGGTCCCCATCTGTAGTCGAGATCGTCGCAAGCGACGACGGGGGCGACAGCGGTGCAGGCGAGAGCGAGGCCCAGGAAGCAACGATGGAGGGTGTGAGCAAGGACAGTGGTCCCGCTTCGAAGCAGACAGTCGCCTCGACTGCCATGGTAGCTACGGCAAGAAGAACGCCAGCGCCGAGCGTGGACTCCAATCTCGGCGTCGTCGTCTACGGAACGGTGCGTGACGATGAAGGCAAGCCAGTCGATCGTGCCTGGATCCACCTTGAATCCGAGACGCCGGAAGAGCCCGCCGTCGACCTGCAGGCCAAGAGCGGTGGCTACGCGACGCACGGCATGAAACCCGGATCGTGGACGGCTACCCTCCAAGGAGAAGGACTCAAGAAGACAGAAGACAGGATCGACATCCCCGCCGAGTCCGTGTTCCGGAGGGACTTCGTGGTGCCCCGAGCCTACGTCGTCATCGTGCGGGTCAAGACACCCGAGGGAGAGCCCTTCATGAAGGTTCTCTCCGCAGGCAAGCACTACGGGATGGCCCTCAACGCAGTGGCCACGCAAAGGAAGATCCAGTCCGTCCCCATGACGTCACTGCGCTACCACAGGGTGTTTGGCATCGGAAAGTGGGCCGACCTGAGATACACGATGCGACGCGAGGGTCTCGAGGACGACCCGGAGATCCTGGGTCTGCTCGAGCTCAGCTCTCCGCCGCCTGCCTACGTCAGCCTGATGCTGAAGCACAACATTCTGGCCCAGAAGCAGATCGTGCCGGGACAGAAGGAGGTGAGCTTCGAAATCAGCGTGAACGACGTCCTGGCCAAGACGGCCAGGGTTCGCCTGCGTATCATCGACAGGACAACGCACCAGCCCATCGCCCAGGCCCGCGTCAGCATCTCCGATCTCCAGAGCGGAGGCGGTGGTCTGCCGACGGGGGAAGACGGCAGGGTCGTGCTCGAACACCAGGCGACCGGGCTCATGCAGATGGAGATCTCAGCGCCGGGTCGGGAGACCTATCACAGAAGGTTGCGGCTCGAAGCGGGCGATGTGGATCTCGGGACCATCGAACTGGGCCCCCCCATCAAGATTCGCGGGATCGTCCTGGGCCCTACCGGCAAGCCCCACCCAGCCTCCATCACCTGGACCAACCTCGAGCATCGGGACTTCCCTCAGCCCTTGTACGAGAACCAATCCACGAACGCTGACAACAAGGGCAACTTCGCATTGGTAGGTCTGGGTCTGGGCCGCTACCTGATCCAGGGCCGGACACGCGATCATTCGCTGGCCACGATCATCGTCGACACCGGCAAGCTCTCGGACCGACCTGTCCGCCTCCTACTGAAGCCGACACTACCGGTGACCGTGGACAACAGTAGGATGCCGGCCCTGCGCGCTCGCGTGATTGTGATCCGGGATTCCCAGCGACGCATCGTATACGGACAGAATCTCCGTCGACCCTACCGCGGCACGATCCGCCTTCCCGCCGGGACCTACAGCTTCGAGATCTACGAAGGCCGCAAGCAACTCCAAGCGGGGAGCATCGACGTGAAACCCGGCAGCATCCCAACGATCCTCATCCGCACCTGATCGGTGATCCGACGGGGTGCCCGCCCTACATGGTGCAGGATCCTTTGGACGACGAAGGGGTCGTCCAGGAAGGTCACGATTCGCTCGCCCGCGGCTGCGCGCAGCTTGCTCGCCTGGGATCTCATTTGATGAGGACGAGGAGCCCCTGGATCAGAGTGTCCTTGTAGTAGTCGTAGGGGCCAAAGGCAGCGACCTCCTTCTTGGCCAGGAAGACACGAATGGTGAACGCTGTCATCCCGGCCTCCACGTATCGGCGGGGATACTGATAGCGCACCTCGAACCGGTTCTTGTCCCACTTCACGGACTTGACCGAGATCCAGGCACCGACACCTCCATCGAAACCGAGTTTCATCCCGAACTTGGAACGATCGAAGCCTGCGGACGCGTGGACCACCCCCTTGACAACGATGGTCTTGGCTTCCCAGAGCTCGAGAAAGATGGTGTAGACCTGGTCAGCATCTGGCTGAAAGAGGAAGAAGTCCGGCATCTTGGGCTCGGGTTGCTTCACCGCAAAGGAAGGCGAGACCTTCAGGATGCTCTTCTTCTCTGGCCTTCCACCAATCGTGAACACCGCAGGTGTTCCCGTGGGCCAATGCTGGACCAGGACCCTCCCGTCGGCGTCCGACCTCAGGCTGGGGGCCGCTCCGATCCCCATGGTCTGTCCGCCGAGTTCGTGCCCACGGACATGACCACCCCAATCGGTTGGCCATGCATATTGTGTAAGCGTGACCAAAGCGCCAGCGACTGGCTTTCCCTTCATATCCTTGATCAGGAAGGAGAAGGAGTTCCCACTCTTCAGCGTCAAGCGAAGCGAGGTCCGGGCCATTGGGGGGTGCAACTCCAGTGGCTGCGAAGACGAGAGATAGCCACGCTTCCATGCGACCATCCGGACCTTCCCGAACAAGAGCGCCGGCGCTTCGAACTCGAATCTCCCCACTTCATCCGACCTGCCCAGGTATTTGCTCGTGGGAGCAGTGGCTTGACCCAGCTGTGTCGCCAGAGCAGTGATGCTCACCCTTGCCTTCGGGACGGGCCGCCCCTCCTCGTCGAGAGTCACCCCCGCGAGGATCAGTTTCTTGTAGAACAAGATCCGGATGGGCTTGTCGGTGACCGGATGCGCCTGTGTTCGGCCAACCGGATGATAGCCCTGCTTCTCGGCGCCGACCTGCACCCAGTGCACACCCTCGGGTATCGAGAACTCGGCCCTGCCCTTGGAATCCGTGCTTTGTTGGCCGCCTGCAATCGGCTTGCCAGCTGCTACCGAGTATGCCGGCTGCGGCCTGTCTCGCCCTCTGCCGAATCGGAGACTCTTCAATGTGAGCTCGACTCCCGCCAGCGGATCCCCGTTGGCAAGATCCACGCAAGCGACGACGAAGCTGCGTTCGCCCCCCGAGGCAATCTCGCTGCCGATGGGCTCGCTGCCGATGGGCTCGCTGCCGATGGGCTCGCTGCCGATGGGCTCGCTGCCGATGGGCTTCCGGCCTGCAGCGGACACAGCTCCCGAGACATCTTCGTCCGCTGTCCCGCTCTGAGCCCGCCTCACCGCAGCTTCGGAATCATTGCGATCCCGATTGTCAGTCTGCCCCTGCCCATCCAACAAACTCACGTTCGGCTGGCTACCAGACATGAGCCATGCAATCACGCCCAACAGGGCCAGAATCAAAACTCCGATCCCGATTCTCGACGGCGTCTTCATCATAGTCTTCATCATAGGTGACGAGTCCTTGAAGCCCCATCCTGCATCGACGGATCCCTCGGCACGGGGGGCGAGTCTGCCCATAGGGACAGCGCGGCGTTCTCGCACGCACCGGGATCGGGGTCCAGGGTGTGAGTGGGTCGAGGGCGATCGAACCCTTGGCGTCGGTGCGAAGGCTGCGGTGCGAGGTCCAGGCGATCAGCGGGAATCTGGAGTTTACGGATAGGACATCCAACGTCCGCATGCGCGAGATTTGCCAGTGTCAATCGTGCTGAAGGCCTGCGGGCATGAGCCTTCGAATCGCTTTCGATCCCATGGCTGGAAGCATAGAGTGTCCAAGCAGGATGGCTTCGCGCAACATGCTCCTGATCGCTGCTTTGTTCTGCACGGCGTTGCTTGCGACCTATCTTCTCTGGGGGGATGTGGATCCGGCACGGGAAATGGAGGGAGACACGTCTCTCATCGACATCGAGGAGATGGCGAGCGCATCCCAGGGTATTCGGCTGGACGAGTCCTTCGATCAAGACATGCATGGAGACGCTGCAAGGGAAGAGCTGACCGGGATTGGCAAAGCAGAGTCCGGCAAGGTCGGGTCCAGAGCTGCTGTTCGATCTGGGTCGCCCGATACGGTGGTCTTGACCGGTCTGGTTCGTCACGACGTGACCGGGCGAGCATTGGCGAGGGTGCAGGTCAGCCTGGCCCCTGGTCAGAAGCCGCTCCCAAAGGGCGTCATGTGTGCCGTGCTCACGCGGACCGAAGCGCGCCAGATCAAGCCACTCACAGTGGGTGGCGTCCCCGGCTGGCGAGGGACGCGGGATCTACCCGCCGATGCCGTCTGGCGTCGCGTACTGCGCCTTGGACGAGATGGATCCGCAGAGATCAAGGGCCTTCCCGCAGGTGAGTATGTGATCCAGCCCTTCGGTGCCGAGGTCGAAGTCGTACCGAGCATGATCTCGATACGGGGAACCAAGAAGCACACGATCCAGCTTCGTTGGCACTCCCGGTGAGGGCTTGGGACCCGATCCCCATCGCGCCTTCAAGAACCGCTCATGCCGGCTCGAACGAATTATGCACCTCGGTGCGTCTGACGGCGCCTTTCGGTCCAGGACCGCGAACTCCAGAGATTCCTCTTTGCTAGACAGTCGGTTGGCTCCGGTTCAAGGAACCCTCTTCGGAGAAAAACGGCGGACGTCCGCCGTTGTTGTGTGAAGCAGGGCCTCATCGTGCCCAGGCGCCGGAGAACAGATCCTCTGAGGCCATGTGGAGGCTGAGGGAGCAGGCGAAGAGATCCACCCTCGCGCAGTCCATATAGCACTGCAGGAGTAGACTGCGCGCGGACTCTCGACCGCGAAACCCTCGCGGAAGCGGAAATTCCCACCCTTGCCCTGTTCGAAGAGATACCCGTGCTTTCTCCACTGCGGAAGAGATGATGCCCTTGAACAGCGTCGTCGGTGATAGGGAGTTTTACAGATCACACCCAATGCTGTGGGCCAGGATCACGAGAGGCGTGCTTGGCCTTGGCCTTCAAATTCGTCCCATCCGCCAATCGCAAGTGGCGGAAACTGAATGGATACAAGCTCCTCGGGGACGTCATCCGAGGTGTCAACCTCGAGCAGGGCATCAAGGTCAAGGCCGCGTGACTCCAGAGTTGTCATCCAGATCTCCAGACGGACCGTCCGTTTGCTCCAGACTTTGGATGTCATCCACCAACCAATAAAAACACGACAAGGCAAGAGCAACCACGATCACGATCACCGCGCATACGATCAACACGTGCCTGGCCAGGTCCCTGGTCGAAATCTCGCCCCTTGCCTGGTAGAACGCGTCCCTTACCAGTTCGATCTGACCGGGCGAGAGACCGATCAGCAACTCATCGGAAACCAGCTCTGGCTGAAGCGTGCGCTCTACCACATTGGTGGGGACCTCGATATCCATGAGTTGCCTACGGATCACCTCGATAGCTTCTGCTTCAGCTGAACCATTTACCCACCAGCCGACGATCAGAACAATCAAACACGCCAACCCACCCAACACCGCCGCCATGGCTGGCGGAGTATGAAAACGCTGAGCACGGGGCCTGCCACCTTCTCTCAAGATCTCATCCCTTCGATCACCTCCGAACCAGACGGAGCACCTATGAAGGCACGCTCACAGTGCCGGCACCTACCTATTTTGGCACAAGGCTGCAGGCTTCACCAGCGCGGGGCAGGCCCTCGGCAGCAGTATGTCCCCCACGATGTCCAGCGCCCCAGGAAGGTCGAGAGAGAAGCCAGCGCGGGCTGGACAAGCAAGATCCATGCTGCATCGGGAGGGCTGCAAGGCGATACCAGGAATCGAGAATGGAACGGCAGGTGGCTTCCAGCCTGCCTATGCTGGGCAGCATGTGGTATCCAAGCGTCTGCCTGCTCTTGTTCGTGATACCATCGATGCTCTCGGCGCAGAGAGAAGCCGTGGGGATCCTGGTCGAGGCCGAGGACTATGCGGCAAAGGGCTCGGAGGCTCTGGACTTCGCCTACGAGGTGCCGGAGTTCGGGGCCAGCTCGGGGGTGGCGTTGGCGCGGGTCTTTCACAAGGGTCACCTGGTCTACGAGCTGCGGGTACCGCGGGCGGGGACCTGGTCGATATGGGTCCGCTATGCGGCCACGCGGGGGATGCGCATGGGGTTTTTGCTCGACGCAGAGCTCGACGCGAAACCTGACACAGCGAAGGTCGTGGTCGACACGGGGCGCTATCTGCGGGGAAGGCTCGCAGCGACTCCTGGCTTGACCGGGCGCGGTGCCTATCGCTTCGGATTGCTCGTCCGACGCAAGTTCACTGCCGGAAAGCATCGCCTGGTGTTGGCCTCGGGGGGCTATCGATTGGACTGCATCTACCTGCGTCCTGGCAGCAAGGATACGCCGCCAGAGGCTGCCGAGTGGCGCGCTGCGGGCAGGCGGACCTATAGCCCTAAGAAGCTCAAGTTGCTGGCGCGTCCGCTGCGCATGGTCCGGCCGGCCTGGATGGACGAGTTGCGGGGCTATCGATTGCCGACCTGGTTCGGGGGGCAGCGCGGGCAGGCGCACACACGGCTGAGTCTGCGATGGATGGACAAGCCGATCTTTTCGGAGGCGGGCGGCGCCTTTGCGGCCATGGGGGCCAAGGTGTTTGCGCGGCACATCAAATCGGGGGACGAAGGAGCCTGGTGGCCGAGCGCGGTCGGCGCGGTATCTCCGCGCACCAAGGGCCGCGACCTGGCCCAGGAGATCATCGACGAGGCGCACAAGAGCGGCGAGAAGATCATCGCCTACTCGCGGCACATGGAGGACGAAGCGGCTGCGGCGGCGCATCCGGACTGGGTCTGCGTAGACGCGCGCGGCAAGCCGCTGTCGAGTCGACGCGGCAAGTATCTCTGCTTCAACAGCCCCTACGCGGACTTCGTGCAGACGCGGCTGCTCGAGCTGGTGGAGCGGGGCGCGGATGGATTCTACTTCGACGAGGCGCACCAACCCAAGCAAGGCTGCTGGTGCCGCTACTGCAAGAAGCGCTTTCGCAAGGAGACCGGGCTCGAGCTACCCAGGGGCTATCGACCCTTCGATCCGCTCTGGAACAAGCTCAGGGACTTCACCAACGCGACGATCGAGCGCACCTTCTTGCGCTGGCGCAAGGCAATCCACGACAAGCGTGCCGATTGCGTGCTGCTGATCTCGGCCAACTCACTGCCCGGGCTCGAGGCGCCCACGCTCTCGACGCGGCTGCTGCGCCTGGCCGACAGCGTCAAGACCGAGTGGGGACTTGCGGATCGGCGGGGCAGCAACCGCATCTTCGAGTTCGCTCCCGAGTTGCCGCGACCCGAGCGTGGGCTGCGCCTGGCGCAGGGTTGGGATCTCGCGCGCGACGCGGCCGATGGTCGGCCGGCGCATGTGTGGACGCATGGCTTCGAGAAAGAACAGCATATCCTCCTCGCAGCTGCTGCAGTGCTGGGCCATGGCTGCATCCCCAACCTCGATGTGCAGGAGAAGGACCTGCCCGATGCGCGCTTCGAGAAGGCCTTTGCTCTCGCGGCTCGCGTTTCGCCAACTCTCGTCGGCAAGCGCCCCTGGAAGGACACGCTGCTCCACTACCCGCAGGCTGCGCGAGACCAGCTGCTGACCGATCCGCTCGAGCGTTGGCAACAGGTGCTGGGGCCTTTCCAGCAAGCCTACGCCGCGCTCGCGCGCCAGCGTCGCCCCTTCGCACTACTGACCGACAGCCAGTTCGTTGAAGGCATCCCCGAAGAATGCCGCTGCCTGGTCCTGCCGAGTCCCAGCCGACTCGGCCCGGCGATGGCGCGGGCCGTGGCCGCCTTCCGCAAGCGCGGTGGCCTCGTGCTGGGCTACGACCAGGCCAAGAAGTCCTGGCCGAACGACCTTCTTGACGCGAAGGTCTTCGCGCGAGAGCTCCCCCCCACCCAACCACAGGTCCTGGGAGGTCCGGCAAAGATGCAGGTGCAGTTCTTCGTCGACGCCGAGCGCAAGCAACTCTCGGTCGCACTGATCCAGGACTTCAGCGGTCTGCAGGACGGCTTCGACGGCAAGGGCAAGGCACGTCGCCCCAAGCCCCAGCGCCTGGCCAAAGCGATCGAGGGCGTCACACTACGCTGGCGCGCGGACGCCTGGACGGCCGGAACCACGCTCCGGGACGTCGCCTTCGACGAGCCACTGACGATCACCAAGCAGGGCGCCTGGCGCAAAGTCCGCGTAAAGGCCTTCGATACACTGCGCCTCCTGAGCTTCACTCGCCGCTGAACGGATGGGACATCCAAGAGCCATTTGGGCACAAAGCTGCAGGCTTCACCAGGGCGGGGCTCAGGATCCAGCCCCACATGCCGCAGGATCCTGTGGACGACGAGGCGGTCGTCGAGGAAGGCTACGATCCTGCGTTTGCCCAGGCAGTGCGGGCAGAGCTTCTCCCTGCGATGCGTGGAGCAAGCCGTGTGCCGACACCTGAGACTGCCACAGTCACCTCGATGCTGCTGATCATCGGATCTTGACGACGGGCTTGGATCCGGCCTGGATGCGCACGACCTCTTGATCCCACACCGTCGGAGTCGTGCGCTCCTCACTTTTGCTGACCCGGTCAGGGGCAACTGTCAATCGATACCGGCCTGGCTCCAGGCCGAGGAAGCTGCATTTTCCCGGGGAGTGCAGCCGCTGAGTTCGTCGCCAGGCAGTCTTGCGAGCACCTGGATGTACGGGAAGGCGCACGAGGCTGAGCTTCCAGGACCTGGTGCCACCAGGTGGTTCGCGTGCCGATTCCACCATGAGCTTCCCTGCTCGGCGAAGCCGAAGAGCAAGCTTGCCCGTCTTCACGGCGGCACCGGCAAACTGCACATCTGGGATGCCCTGCGAGGAGCCTCCCTGGATCGGCGCCTCGGCCTGGATGGGAACGAATCCATGCTTGAAGGCCTGGATCTTGTCTCCCTGCTTCAGTGGCAATCGAAAACGACCACCTCGATCCGTCTCGGCGAGGACTCTGCCTCCGAATTGCCAAGGACCATTGTCTTGGTTGCTGGTGGTCCACTCGACTGCCAGATGGGGATCCGTGCCTATCCAGACCCCCGCGATGAAGCGACCGTCTTGGTCGCTGATACGACCAGTGACGACCCGGGCAGGAATCGGGCTCAGGAGTCCTAGATCCAAGACGACCTGTTCTCGCACGTGGATCTCACGCTTCACATCCTCGAACCATGGGCTGGTGAGCAGGAAGTCATAGGTGCCTTCTTGGATGCCATGGATCGTGAGGTCGCCGCTCTGAGCCCTTCTGGAGATCGAGAACGTCGTGTCTCCTCGCGTGAGCTGGATCAGGATGTCCTCCTTGGGCATTAGCGGGAGGGCCAGGCGCGCAGTGATCCCACCGAAGTGTGGAAGTGCCAAGGTCCAGGAAAACTCAGGGCCTCCGGCCGATGCCCTTCGCCGATACGTCTTGAAGGACCATCCATGAATTTCCCCTTTGGATCCGACTCCGAGAGCCCCCAATGCAGAAATGTGACTGGGCAGCAGCAGGGCCTCGAGTTCATAGCTTCCGCTGCGCAGGCCGATCAAGCGAAACCTGCCCTCCCGATCGGTTTCGGTCTCGGCATAGGTGCCGGGTCCATGATCCACTAGATCTCCCAGGAGTCGTGCATGAACGTCGACTGCCTTGATGGGCTTGCCAGACTTCGTCACCAGCCGTCCAGTGATGACCCGTTCCCGTGCCATGAGGATGCGATGTCCAGAGGAGATCCGGTTGGCTTGGATGTCCAGGATGGGGCTGGGAACCGGGCTCACCCTGCCTTCAGCACTTGCCGTCAACGTCCATCTGCCAGCCGGGATGTTCTGGATCCGAAACGTGCCATCCCGGTCACTGATGGCCCAGTTGTAGGACAGGGCTCGAAGCATGGCACCACGACTCGTTGTCGGATCCTCGACTTCGGCCTCGATCAGGACACCTGGGATGCCAACGCGCTCCTCGTCGACGACCATGCCTTCGATGCATCCGCCCTCTTGCAGCGTGAGGCGGATGCCGTCCTCCGAGCGTCGAGAGTCGCCTTGGAGTCGCAAGGGAGTCTCCATGTACGCTGTTGGGGTGTATGCCGATAGAAAGACTGGCGGGCGCATCTCTCGATGGGGTGTGAGGCGAAATCTCCCCTGCGCATCACTGAGTGCCCAGGCCCCATACCCGGCCAACAGATTCGCTCCATGGAGAACCACGTAGGCCTCAGGCACAGCTAGACCTTTTTCGTTCACCACGCGGCCCGACAAGATTACAGCGGGCGCGACATGAAGGACGTTCGGGGATCCGGGATGAACCTCCCCTGGGTCGTACCCAATCCCCACCTTCGTAAATCGCAGGCCTGGACTGAGCAAGCGCAGGTGCACACGTTCATGATCATAGTGATGTGGGGGAAAGCTCCAGTTTCCTCGAGAATCCGTTTGGCAGACGTGCTCGGAATCACAGGACTCACAAAAGAGCTCGAGCCGAACACCTGGGACAGGACCGCCCCTCGAATCGAGGAGCTTCCCGTTCAGGGCCTTGCCCTGGATCCAGCCCAGATCGATGTGGACCTCGGGTCGGTCCGGGTCCAGCTCCTCACCATCGTCTGCGCTCGTCAGGACCAGTGAGGAGCAGTGAGGCGCATAGTAGTATGTCCCAGCACGGAGACCGCGAGCCTCGACAGCGCCCTCGTTCGGGAGCTGCAAGCGTCGGAGGGGGCCAGGCAGCAACACGGTTCCTCCTTCGACCGAAATGGCCAGCTCGACCGTGGCATCTACTGGCAACTCGAATCCTGCAGCACGATCGCGGAGCATGGCAAATGTGAGTCGGTAGGGGCCCTCCGGACACAACGTGAGCCTGACTGGTTCCACACTGGCGGCATCCACATGCAGTAGGGCAAGTTCGTGTCCCTCCGCCCAAGCAAGGAGAGTGACCCGCCCGGCGGGCAGGGCTGGAAAGGAGAAGCTGCCATCGCTTGATGATCGGACTTCGGCTTGCATGTCAATGACGTGAGGCCCACTGGACCACGCTGCGACGATCCACCCAGCCTTGATGCCAACACCTTCAGTGTCCATGATCTTGCCCTGAAGGGGAAAGGCCGTACGCAAGCGAATGGCAAGATCTTCAATCTTGTCGCCAGCTTCCCCCAGCCAGACATCCTGCCAATCATCGACCCAGCCAGGTTTCCTGGTCTTGACCCGATACTTGCCCGATTCGATCCCGTGGAATCGGTAACCACCGTTTTGATCACTCTGAACATGGGCCACCAAGGACCCGATCTCGCCGCGTTGCGGGCCTGGGGGCATGCGATGCAGGAAGAGAGTCGCTCCGACGATGGGCTCCTGGAGTTCGTCGGTGACCTCACCCGAAATCACTCCCGCTGCGCAATCTGCGACTGGGACGCGTGCTGAGAAAAGAGCTGGGCCTTCGCCTCTCGGGGTATGATCACTGGCTTCGCTGCTTCGACCTGCATCCCGCATCTCGGTGACTTGCTCTTCCGAGGCTCCTGAAGGTTTTGTCCCGTGACCTCTGAGCTCCCCGAAAACCAGGATCCACCCCAGGAGAACCACGGTTACTGTCGTCAGGAGCAAGATGGAAACGCGCTTCATGGGTGCTTCGATCGTAGATGTGCAGCCACTTCGATCCTGGGGCCAGGGCAGCCACTCCATGGATAGGACATCCAAGAGCCATTTTGGCACAAGGCTGCAGGCTTCACCAGGGCAGGGCTCAGGAGGCTCGACTTCATGAGAAAATCAGCATGGATACTGGGTGCGGCTCCTGCCAGCACGGAGGTTGGCAGGAGAAGGTGACCATCTTGCCGATGGCACAACGCCGGAACCATCCGCACTGGTTCACATTGTGGGACCAAATCTGGGTTCGGGGCCTCATTGGCCTGGCACGATTGCGTATCGACAGAGCCCTCGCCATCGAAGATGTACGCGAGACTTCTATGGGTTTCTACCTACCCACCGCCCAGTGCAAGCCGTTGCTGAGCTCGAGGGTGCCCACGAAGTTGGTGGCGTCGAAGGCCAGGGTCTGAAAGACGACCTGGACTCCCTTCAGGACCGGGCTGTTGGGGATCTGGAGGACGTGATTGAAACTCGCTCCCTTGGATGCACCCACGACTCCGAAGTAGCTCAATACGTCGAAGTGGGCGAAGCCCGCATTGCCGAAGCGGATCGGGCGCGCAGCAACCGATCCGTAGAGCGTGACGTGCACGGCATTCTTGAGACCGCTGCCTCCCGTGATCGTTGCGGTCCTACCGAGGACCGGATCGCTGCCGTGGATCCAGGTGCTGCCGTAGGGTGTGCCGATCGGCTCGGCGGTTGCGCCGTTGTCGACCATGAGAACCTCCTTGCCAAAGATTGGGTGGTCGCCCATGAGGAAGACCTTGCTGCCGAGCGCGACCCGGTGGTTGGGGTAGCTCTGGAAGTAAACGAGGCCACTGTTAAATCCGGGCAAAATGTCCAGGACCCTGGTGCCTGCGATCGTGCCATCGGTGACTACTGTTTCCCGCCCCATCCATCTTGTCGAAGTGTGGAAGTAGACTCTCCGACTGCCGATTGCGGTGACGTAGGAGATGGGCTGGCTCAGAGTGGGGGGTTGGTAGGCGAAGAACAGCTTCGTGCCGGCAGTGGTTCCGTCGCTCTCGAAGAGTGACCTTCCGTTCGTTGCCGTTGTGTCGACGGAGAAATAGACCTTTCCATTGCGGGCTGAGAGGTTCGCCGGCTTGCCTAGATACTTGTAGGGAGAGGCTATCTTGACCGGAGCTGTGCCCTTGCTCGTGAAGTCCGTAGTCCAGAGCTCCTGGAAGTTTGTCGGAGTGTAGGCGACAAAGTAGACCTTGCCTGCGTTGAAGGTCATGAAGGAGGGAAACGAACCCGACTTGCCTGCATAGATGTCCTTGAGAAGCGCTGTGCCCGCTGTTGTGCCGTCAGATAGGTAGAGCTCTCTCCCCGCCTGGGCGCTCTCCGCACTGAAGACGACCCTGCTACCGCAGCCTGCAAAGTAGGAGGGGAAGCTGCCGCCGCTGCCGGGAACGAGATCCTTGAGCATCACGGTCCCGGCCGTCGACCCATCCGTGACCCACGGCTCGGTGCCCGAGCTTCCGTCGTTGGCAGCGAAGTAGACCTTGCCTCCGACCGAGGCCAGGTGCCTGGGTTCGGAGGAGCGTGGGCCCTTGCGGATGTCCTTCAGGAGTTTGGTTCCCGCGGACGTACAGTCGGTCACGAAGATCTCCCACCCGGTCGCAGGCGTATAGGCATTGAAGACGAGCTTGTCGCCGGCTGCTGCAAACTGGCGTGTGCTGGAGCTGCCGATGCCTGGATTGAGGTCCTTGAGCATCTTTGTGCCAGCAGTCGTCCCATCGGAGATCCAGTTTTCGGTTCCCGAGTTGCCGTCATCGGCGGAGAAGAGGATGTACTTGCCAAAGCGTACGGCCGCATAGGGGGATGAGGACTTCGTTGGTGCCGGCTTGGGCTTGTTGATGTCGATGAGCTGGAAGATCCAACCAGCAGTCAACTTCCAGAGCTCATCGCCAGCGATGCCGTCATCGGAGGCGTAGAGGATCGAACTCGAGTCGAGACGAGTCAGGTAGCGGGCACTACCGGAATACTTGCCCGGCTTCGTATCGCGCAGTGTCTTGGTTCCGGCCTTCGTGCCGTCCGAGACGCAAAGCTCGAACCCCGTTCCTGGTGTGAGCTCCCAGCTTTCGAAGTAGATCTTTCCCTGGCTTTCGACCATGCCATACCTGGGCCATCCAACACCTGTGGGTGAGAAAGCCTTGGTGTTGGCGGGAGTGCCATCTGTGACGAAGATCCGATCTGCGGCGAACCAATAGACTTTTTTGCCGCTCGAGTCCACATGTGGCCAGGTCAGGCCGCCTGACTTGGGGCCAGTCCAGGCGTCGATGAGGCGAAGAGTGCCTTTGGCCGTCCCATCGGTGATGTAGGCTTCCCAACCCGTGGCTGCTGCATAACCCTGGAAGATGACCTTGCTGCCCAGTGCTACCGCTTGCTGTGTCGTGGCGCCCGATCCTGGCCCCTTGACGAGGTCGACAACGATGTGGGTGCCGGCAGCTGTGCCATCCGAGATCCACAGTTCGGTCCCACTGACGCCATTGTTGCACTGGAACACGACCTGACTCGATCCCAGCGGAGTTATGAAGAGAGGATTGGAGCCGAGCTTCCCGGCACGGATGTCCTTGACCAACACCGTGCCCGCAGCAGTGCCGTTCGTGCCCCATAGCTCTACGCCGGACTTGCCATCGCTTTGCGAGAAGAAGACCTTCTTGCCATCCCTGGTCGCACGGAGATGGCGGGGAAGGTCCCAGGAGAGCGGAGGCGAAATGTCCTTGAGGAGCTTCGTTCCCGCAGCTGTCCCATCCGAAATGAAAGGTTCGAAGCCAGTACTCGGGGTATAGGCGCGGAAGATGACCGAGCGTGGCCCGAAGGCGACGATTTCGTCCGGATTGGAAGCCGCGGAGCCCGGGGCCAGATCCTTGACCAAGGTCGTTCCGGCAGTCGTTCCGTCTGTCACCCAGAGTTCCGGGCCTGACTTGCCATCGTCGGCCACGAAGAAGGCCCGCTTGCCGTCACGGGTGATCCTGACCAGGCGAGGATAGCTGGATCCGGAGCCGGGACGGATGTCCTTCAGCATCTTGTTTCCCGCGGAGGTGCCGTCGCTGACCCAGAGTTCCGTGCCTGTCGCGAGGGTCGTGGCCGAGAGCAGGATCCACTTGCCGAGCCTGGAGAAGGTCGGAGCCCCGGTCCAGGGTTGGGACTGCATGGGGAGAGGATGGGACGGCGTGGGAATGGGAGTCGTGTTGACGTCCTTGAGCAGTTGGACGGTCTGGCCCTGGACAAGGGTGGCAGAGAAGGCGAGAGAGGCCGCAAGGGGGAGGGCGAACTTCATCGTGGACCTCAATAGAGGAGGAGGAAGAATTTCATCGTGGTCCCCAATAGAGCTGGAACTTACCTACCGTAACGAACTGCGGGCAGTCTTGCGGACAAAAGGCCTCAGTCTCTCGCCGGCGTAGATCAGGTGGGAGTGGATCTCGGTCAACCAGCTCGTGCAGTCCTTCTGGATCTGCCGGCACATTGCATCCAGGCCCTGCGGCATGGGGAGGATTTTGCGGAGTTCTGCACTGCCGGTGAGGATGTTGATGGGCATGAGGGTCTCTTACGGACAGGACATCCAAGAGCCATTTGGGCACAAAGCTGCAGGCTTCACCCGGGCGGGGCTCAGGATCCAGACCGACATGCCGCAGGATCCTGTGGACGACGAGTATCGACCGGTGGACCTCCAAGGAGCCCCGCTGAGGGCCAGGTGGGCGAAAAACCACCTCAGAGGATGTGTCCCTGGCCGCACGTGGCGCCCGTGGGGGCAAACATACCCAAGAACCCTCCCGGCAGATGCCGAGAGCGGACTCGTAGGACACCACTCCGTGTATTAGTGTATTCGATATGGCTGAGCAAGAACCTACCCCCGCGCCGAGCTCTGCGTGACCGAGCTCGCCCACGCCGTCGAGATGAAACCGCAAGCCGTTTCAAACCAGCTCCAACGTCTCGTGGAACGCAGGGTCCTCGGCGCGCGACGAAGCGGAAACAACATCTACTACCAGGTCATGGACCCGTGTGTGACGAGCTTGCTCGACTACGGGCTTTGCCTCGTTGAAGACTCCGAGGCGCGCGTGGCTGCGGGAAACGGCAAGAGCCCTGTTGGTGCAACTGCGGAGCTTCGCTCATGAAAGCCACCAGCCAAAGCGTCGAAGAGCTAGTCAACACATCCGCTGCGGCCGCGAAGTGCCACAAGTGCGGTTGCTTTCAGGACTCGGTCTCGACGCTCGAGCAGACGGAACTTTCCTCGGAGCTTGGAGAGACCCTGGAGCGCGCGCGAGAGACCTTCAAGCCACGGGAGTACGACTGCCTTGGCTGCAAGGTCTGCTGGCCAGCCGACGCGCTGAACGCGGCATCTGAACTCGTGGAGCTTCCCGCGGGCGCTGGCTGCCCGACCGAGGAGCCAAGCCGTCGTGACGGCTGGCCTCCCTACCCCGGCGAGTATCAGGTTCTGCGCTTTGCAGCGCCAGTTGCGGTCTGCACGCTCCACTCGCGGGAGCTTGTCGAGGGCGTAGCCAAGCGGGCGCCGGGCGGCGTCTCGGTCGTTGGGGCTCTCCAAACCGAGAATCTCGGTATCGAGCGCATCATCGAGAACGTCGTTTCCAACCCCCACATTCGGGTTCTGCTGCTCTGCGGCGAGGACGCCCCGGGAAGGGTTGGGCACTTCCCAGGTCAGTCTCTGCAGTCCCTCATCGAGAGGGGCTTGGATGAGCGAGGGCGGATTGCTGGTGCCCAAGGGAAGAGGCCGGTGCTGCGAAACGTCAGCGAGGAGCTGGTCGAGCGGTTTCGGGCGCAGGTTTCCGTGGTAGACGGGCGCGGCGAAGAGCGTATCGACGAGGTTGTTCGAATGGCCGTCGAAGCGGCTTTGAACGCTCCCGGTCCGATGCCGGGCGAGCCTCCCGTGGAGAGGAGTGTTCGCATGGTGTCCGCTCGCTCTCCGGGACGACTCACGCTCGACCCAGGGGGCTACGTGGTTGTGATTCCGGATCGTCGTCGTCGTCTGCTCGTCGCCGAACACTACGAAAATAGCGGCGTGCTTCAGTCGGTCATCGAAGGCACGGAGGCTGTCAACGTGATGTCAACTCTTCTTGACGAAGGCCTCGTCACTCGTCTTGACCACGCTGCCTACCTCGGCCGCGAGATCGCGCTCGCCGAGCGCTCGCTGCATGAAGGAACTTCTTATGTGCAGGACCAAGCACCTGAGCGTGCATCCGATGCCGAGAACTGCGGCTGCACGTCATCATGCGGAGACAAGGACTGAACAGGATTGCCATCCTCGCGGCCATGGCCATCGCGCTTGGCGGTGTGCTGTGCCCGAAGTCCATCTGATCCTCGGCACCTGGCAGCACCTCCATCCGACGGAAGGGCAATGGGCGCTCTCTCGCAGGACCCTGACGAAGCGTTTGACGCTCTCGCAGCTCCCTTTGAAGCCCATCTCCTCAGCCAGGTCCTGATGGATTCGGATCGCCGAGAGACCCGCCTCGAACTTGTCTTCGATGTACTTGCGATCCGTCGCCACCGAGGATCAGGGTGGTGCGGGCCGTGGCGGTCATTGGGCGTCACCCTCGTGCTCTGTGGCCACCGGTGACACAGCAATGGAGCCGCGTTCAACTTCGTTCGTAACCGGCCAGCCTTACGCGTTGGGTCTCCTTCTGGAAACACGCCGCCGGCAGTACGACCGCACCTTTGGGTAGCGAAATGCATCGCGTGTCCGCGTCACATACGCGGAACTTCGCAGATCCCTCTGCGTGGCGCGGCAGATCCAAGTGGATCGAAACAACACCTGCTCGGCCGTCCACAAACTGCGGAAGACCGCTCTGTATGGAGTCTGTGTTGTATACGACGTCACCTGTCGAAGGATCATAGGACCACGCCGTCGGGCTAGCTCCAAGATATCCAAAGATGCCCCAATCTGGACCAACGTTCCACAGCAGCATGAATCCGACACCGATCTGGGCATGCGCCATCTCTTCGACCACGAAATCCCACTGAAACTCACCGCTGTGCAGGTGCAGACGCGTCGATGCAGGGACCCAGACTGGCGGGTAGATCACGTCATTGCCTTCAGGCTTTCTCGAATCCCATTCGATGCTCCGGCCGTCGTCCGAAACCGTGAGAAAACAGGAGTTGTGGCTTCGGTCCCACTCAAATGACCCGACATCGGACTCGGCAAGAGCGCTTGCGTTCAGGAGGACTGGCTTGTGTTCCGACGGTTCGCTCATCATCAAATCCTTCTTCTGGAGTCTTCTCTTGTACACGTCACCGCCACCGCAGCGCGCAACCTAACTCAGATATCGGCACCGGGCAACCCTGGAAGGGTTCAGGCCGTGATGATCAACGGACCTCGTTGGCAGTGAGATGTCGACCATCTCGCGGCATCTCGCCCAGCTGAAGCAGGTGGGCCTGCTGCGCGACTGTCGCGAGGGGTCCAAGATCCTCTATAAGCTACGCACACCCTGTGTGTTGCGCTTCATCGACTGCATCGACAACGTCATCCAGCACGACAAGAAGGGGAGGGCGCGGCGGTGAACGCACGCTTGCAGCAAGCTGGATGTCGTATGGGAGTTGGTTCGGGACTCGAGATCGGGTTGCGCAGACAACCCACACTCTGCTAGTCCTTTTCGACCGGGGTTCGCATGCGTCCCAGAATCGCGGCTGCGGCGATGACTGCGAAGGACCGGTTTTCGCCGCTTTCCATGGCCGACTTCAGGAATGGGAGGGCTCGCTTGTCTCCGACTTCGGCCCACGCAAAGTAGACATACGGGCGATCGGTGGGTCCCGCGGTCTGCTCGTAGGCACCGAAGAGGAAGCCCTGGTAGTTCTCTTCGCCTAGCTGGATCAAGGTCGTGGCCGCAGCGATACGATTCTCCCAGGGGAGTTTGCGATTGCGCATGACTTCCACGAGGGGCTTCTTCGCGTCTTTCATTCCAGATGCCCCCAGGCTTTGGAAGATGCCATACATGATCCAACCCTCGGGGGATTCGAGGTGCCGGATCGCCTCGGCAAAGTGAGTGTCGATTCCGAGTCGGATCTGGGCGCAGATGGCCTGGGCGCGC
>Ga0114931_10001549_pt1 | contig 29359 bp, 19 predicted proteins | sample 2SBtaG_FD_89579 | JGI IMG/M metagenome (GOLD analysis project Ga0114931, IMG submission 89579) | Deep subsurface microbial communities from Kolumbo volcano to uncover new lineages of life (NeLLi) - 2SBTROV14_V59a metaG | ecosystem: Environmental > Aquatic > Marine > Volcanic | place: Kolumbo... | reverse complement strand
TGGGAGGTGGAGCGCGACACCCTGATCGCGGTGCCGCTGTTCATCTTCATGGGCGTGATGTTGCAACGCTCGAAGATCGCCGAAGACCTGCTGGTCGCGATGGCGCAACTCTTCGGGCCGGTGCCCGGCGGGCTCGGCATCTCGGTGGTGTTCGTCGGCGCGCTGTTGGCCGCCACCACCGGCATCGTCGGCGCCACGGTGATCGCGATGGGGCTCATTTCGCTTCCCGCGATGATGAACCACAAATACTCGAACTCGCTGGCCGCCGGGACCATTTGCGCTTCGGGAACCCTGGGCCAGATCATCCCGCCGTCGATCGTCCTCATCATCCTCGCCGATCAGCTCGGCAGCGCCTCCGATCAGGCCAATACCGCCCGCAAGGCGCTTTTCAAGGCGGCGACCGGGGAGTTTTCGATGCCGGCGTCGTTCAGCGTCACCTCGGCGAGCGCCGGCGACATGTTCATGGGCGCCCTGTTGCCGGGCTTGCTGCTGGTCGGCCTGTACATGCTCTATATCTTGATTACCGCGGTGGTACGGCCCAAGAGTGCGCCGCCGGTCCCTTACGAAGGCAAATACGACCGGCGTTTTCTGGCCAATATACTGGTCGCACTGGTCCCTCCGCTGGCGCTGATCTTCATGGTGCTCGGATCGATCCTGTTGGGTGTCGCCACGGTCAATCAGGCGGGTGCCGTGGGCGCCATGGGCGCCATGGTGATGGGCGGCTATCGACTCGCGGACGGCCGCCGTGGCGCCTACGTTCCGTTGATCGTGACCGTCGTTTCGATCGTGAGCATCGCGATCGTGCTCCAGTTTTTCCATGTCAATGTGAAGGACATCAAGGGAACCCACGACGCGATAGGCGTCGGGTTGGCGGCAATCGCGTCCAGCGGCCTGTTGATCGGGTTGTTGTGGAGCGGCTGGCGTACCTATCGGATCGACGACACCCTGTCCGGGGTGATGGTGGAGACCGCCAAAACCACCTCGATGGTGTTCATCATCCTGCTCGGCGCGGCGATGTTGACCGCGGCCTTCCGCGCCTTCGGCGGCGAGGTTCTGGTGCGCGAATACCTAACCAGCCTCCCGGGGGGATTCTGGAGCCAGTTCATCGTGGTGATGGCGGTGATCTTCGTGCTCGGTTTCTTTATCGATTTCATCGAGATCTCGGTCGTGGTGGTGCCAATCGTGGCGCCCATCCTGCTTACCGACCCGGGCGCCAACGTCACCGCGATCTGGTTCGGGGTGATGGTGGGGATGAACATGCAGACCTCGTTTCTGACCCCGCCGTTCGGCTTCGCGCTGTTCTATCTGCGCGGCGTCGCGCCACCCTCGCTCAAGACCATGCAGATCTACCGCGGGGTGATCGCATTCATCTTATTGCAACTCGCGGGCCTCGCCATCGCCGGGGCCTATCCGAGCTTGGTGAATTACCTGCCGGATCGGATCTATCTGAGTTCGGACGTCGCGCCACCGCCGATCAACCCACGCCTCCAATACTGTCTGGAACGGTACGTATTCGATCAATACGACCAGCATGGCGACGCCTTGCGTGCCGCCATCAAGAAGATCCGGACGCTCGACCTGAGCGCCGTTCCAGACCGGCGGCGCAAGCAATTGGAAAAGAGCTTCGCCAACGCACTAAAAACCTTCGACCTTGCAAAACAGGTGCGCACGACCCAGGCGGCGGTCAGCGACTACGCGCCGACCTATCGACCCTTGCACCGCAAAGTCCGACGGCTACAAGCGCAGATACGCAAGGTGGGCGTACGCATCAATGAATTGGAGAGCACCCGCACGCGCCTGACGCGCGACGGCGACGCAACCCCCGAACAACTGCGAAAGGTGGAAAAACGGATCGCGGCGGCCAAGGCGCGCAAGGCCGAACTCCGCAACGAATTCCCGGCCCAGTGGGCGCAAAGCCACAAGCGCTACCAGGAGCTTGCCAAGGCGGAAAAACGCGCGCGCCGGGCCTACCGCCGCAATGTCGACGACGCCTATCAAGCGATCGTGGACTTCCGCAAACTGATCGATCAGGCCGCCGCGCTCGCGGGTCTCGATCCGCAAATCGCTGCACTCCCGGCGGTGGTCGCCGACGCACCGGCAACCACCGCGGTGGCGAAGATCAAGGCCGCTGAGAAGGCCCTGCGTGCGGTGGCCGAGACCAGCCCGATCCAGCGTAAACTCTCCAAGGCACGGCGCGCGCTCAAGGGTGGTAAACCGAAGCGAAACAAGGCCGCCAAGTTACTCACCGAAGGGCTCAAGCTGTATGCGGCGGAGGTTGCGTGGCGACAACGCGCCGCGAGCGGACTGCGGGCCGCGTTCGCCGAGTATGATCTGGCGCTGCGCGGCTCGATCGGCCTGCGCCTGCAAAAACGCATTACCACCGATCAAGTGAAGGAAGTCGCGATGTGCCAATCGTATCATCGCGACATTTCGCTGAATTTCTAGGAGCGGGCGCGTCGCGGCGACGGAGCGCCGGACCTCCCGTGCATCGGATCCGGCCCGAACGACGCGAAGGGGAAAACCATGCTGGTGAGATACGCGATGGACGCGGAAGTGGTACGGGTCACCGCCGACGCGGGGATCCGCGCGGTCATCCAGGCGATTCTGGCGCACCATCAAGACCTCGCCATGGTGACCGATGAGCATGGAAGAGTGCTCGGCGTTGTCGGCCTCCACAACATTCTGAAGCGCCTGCTGCCCAGCTATCTGAAGGATGACATGGCGCTCGCCGAAGCGTTGCGCGCGAGCTACTTCGAAGAAGTTTTCGCGCAGCTCGCCGAAGTCAGCGCGGCCGATCTGATGGAACCGCTTGCCGAGAGCGACCGCGTGGCACCGGACGACGGGGTGATGAAGGCGGCGGCGCTGTTCGTCGAACACCACCGCACGGTACTTCCGGTGTTCGACGGTGACCAGCCGGTCGGCGTGATCAGTCGCCGCGGCCTGCTCACGAGAGCGATCAAATCATCCGATTGAGTCCGCCTGAACGGCGATCCACGTCCACGATGCAGGGGAGGCAGCGTGCAAGAAACCACCCAGCTCACGGAAGCCGCCGTGATGACGCCGACCCTCTATTGGGTCGCGACCGCGATCTTCGTGCTCGCCTACGCGGTGATCGCCTCCGAGAAGATCCACAAGACCAAGGTCGCGCTGCTCGGTGCCGCGCTGATGATCACCTTGCCCATCCTAACTCAGAAAGAGGCATTCCACTCCGAAGAGTTGGGCATCGACTACAACGTCGTATTCTTGCTCATCTCGATGATGCTGATGGTCAATATCATGGCGCGCAGCGGGGTGTTCGAGTGGGCGGCGATTCGAGCGGCGAAACTCGGCCGCGGCCGCCCGTTCACGATCATGGCCATTTTCGCGGTCTTCACCGCCCTCGCATCGGCACTGATCGACAACGTCACCACCGTACTGCTGCTGGCGCCGGTCACGATGCTGATCGCGGATGAACTGGATGTCGATCCGATTCCTTTCCTGATCGCCGAGGTGCTGGCCTCGAACATCGGCGGTACGGCGACCCTGATCGGCGATCCGCCCAATATCATGATCGCCTCCAAGGCGCACTACGATTTCATGGATTTCGTCTACAACCTGACGCCGATCGTGATCGTGATCATGGCGGTGTTCCTGCTGGTCATCAAAGTGTTGTTCGGTCGCAGAATGCGGGTCGATGAGTCGCGCCGCGACCGAATCATGGCGATGGATGAGTCGCGATTGATCAAAGACCACCCGCTGATGAAAAAGTCGCTCCTGGTCATGGGCGGAACCATCGCCGGCTTCACGGTACATGGCGCGCTCGGGCTGCAGCCGGCGACCATCGCGTTGAGCGGCGCGGCGGTGCTGTTACTGATTTCGAGGGAGCAGCCGCACGCGATCTTCGCCGACGTTGAATGGCCGACGATTTTTTTCTTCATCGGCCTCTTCATCATTATCGGGGGAGTGGTGAAAGTGGGCTTGATCGGCGATCTGTCGCGCTTGGTAATCGACATCACTCACCCCGCTCCGGACTCGATGTTCGCCACCAGCATGGTGATCCTGTGGTTCTCCGCATTCGCCTCGGCGATTGTCGACAACATTCCGTTGGTGGCGACCATGAACCCGCTGGTACTGGACATGGCCAACGCGGTATTTCACAACGGCGGCGCCAATGCCGCGGCGCTGCCGCTCTCCACCCTGCACCACGCGGTGCTCGAGCCGGTTTGGTGGTCGCTCGCGCTCGGCGCCTGCCTGGGAGGTAACGGCACGGCGATCGGGGCGTCCGCCAACGTGATCGTGGTGGGCATGGCGGAAAAGGCCGGCCGGCCGGTCTCGTTCCTGCGCTTCACCGCCTACGGCTTTCCGATCATGATCCTCACGATACTGATCAGCAATCTGTACATTTATCTGCGCTATTACTGAGCTTGCACCCCGATCGAGGCGGTGTAGGCCGTGGCGCGAAGCGTGCTCCCGGCACCGCGTACCGGCATCCGGGACGCTCACCGCCGGCAACGCGGCGCTTATGCCGGCCTACGGCCGACGATGCACGGCGCGTTCGGAGCGGGCGACAAACAGATACTCGAGCGCGCGCCGCACCAGCGGGTGGCTCGAACTGTAGGCGTGGATGTCGTCGAGACGGTAGGGGCTGCCGTTGAGAATGCTCTCGGCGACGCGCTGACCGCTGCGCACCGCGGGACCGATCCCTTCGCACAGGTCACGGGTCGCGAGACCGGCTGCGTCGCCGGCAATATAGGCGTTATCCATCCGCACCGTGGAAACGTCGCCACGCAGGTAGTAGCTGTAACCCTTGGGTGCTAGCTGCCCCGGCGAGCGCAATAAACCGCGGGTGCTAAGGCGCGCCAGCAAGACACGCCAATAGTGCTTGATATCCGTTCCACGGCGCTTGAGTTGCTCCGCCATCCCCCCGACGCCGATGTTGAGATAGCCGTCCGCCTTGGGCACGTACCAGCCGTAACCGGGCAATCCCTTTTCCAGGAACCACAGGTGGCAGCGCGGATCGTGCCACTGATAAGGAAATTCATGCTCCATGGTGGCCGCCTGCAAGGACTTGGCCTTGGGATTGACGGCCCGAAAAAGGGTGCGGTAAACGGGACAGCGGGTCCCGCCGGCGCCCACCAGATAGGGCGCGCGAAAAGCGCCATCTACAACATAGGCGCCGCCTTCCCGCGCGATATCCCGCACCCGATGAACAACCACCTCGGCACCGCTGCGCGCGAGTAGCCAGGCATCGAATTCAAAGCGCCGAATCGAGTGTTGCGGATCACGAAGCTTGAAGGTCAGTCCCTTCACGTGGGCGACGATCTCGCTGAACGTATTGAAGCGATGGGGGTAATCGCCAGGGTTCATCCCCAGATCGGCGAGCACCTCGGGCGTGATCCAGCCGGCGCAGAGTTTCAACCGCGGGAATTCGGCCCGGTCCAGCACCACCGCATCACGCCCCGCCGCAACCAGACGCGCGGCGCACGCGGCGCCGGCCGGGCCGCCGCCGACCACAATGACGTCGCAGTCTCTCACTCGCTGCCGTAAATATGTCGCCGCGTCCAGGGGATCTCGTTGTTGGCCGGATGGGTGAACACGATCTGGAAGAGCTGCAGGGTGTTGGCCTTGAAGGCCGCCGCGCAACCGCCCAGATACAGCCGCCAAGCGCGCACGAAGCGCTCGTCATAGCGCTCGCGCACGGTGTCCAGCGCGCCATCGAAGCGTGCCAGCCATTCTTCGAGGGTGCGCGCGTAATGCAGGCGCAGATTCTCCACGTCAAGGACGCTGAAGTTGCTGGGCTCGAGGATCGCCATCATCTCGCGCAAACTGGGCGGGTAGCTGCCCGGAAAGATGCGTTGCTCCAGCCAGGCATTGGGCGGGGTCGGACGGTTGCGTCCGACGCTGTGAATCAGCGCGAGCCCGGAGGGATCCAGGACCCGCTCCACCACCCGCCCGAGATCGACGTAATGATCCGGCCCCACGTGTTCGAGCATTCCGACCGACACGAAGGCATCGTATCGGCCCGCCATGTTGCCGGCGGTGTTGCCGGCGATATTGCCGGCGATATTGCGATAGTCGTCCTCCACGTACTCGACCAGATTGTCCAGCCCTTCGGCCTTCGCCTGGTCACGCGCCCAGGCGATTTGCTCATGCGAGATGTTGAAGGCGCGCACCCGCACCCCGTACTCGCGTGCCATGTACAAGGCGAGCGCGCCCCAGCCGCACCCGGCCTCGACCACCCGCATCCCGGGTCGCAGCATCAGCTTGCGCGCAACGTGCTCCATCTTCGCCACCTGGGCCTGTTCGAGGCTCATCGACGGCGCATCGTAATAGGCGCAGGTGTAAGACATCCGGGTGTCCAACCACAATCGATAAAAGTCGTTCCCCAGATCGTAGTGATGGTGGATATGTTCCCTGGAGGCATCCGGGGTATTTCGTCCGGCGCGCGGCACGCGGCCGGTAATCGAACGCTTCCAGGTCTCGGGGCCGAGCGCTTCCATCGCCCGATAACAGCGAAACAGAACCTCCACCAGATCGCCCTTGATCGCGATGCGTCCGGCGCTGAACGCGTCTCCGAAACCGAGTTCCGGTGAGATCACCGCCGACCACAGGGCGCTGCGGTCGCGAAATTCGATCGACCCGACGGGTTCCTCGTTGGCTGGCGTGTAGACTTTCTCACCACCCCACAACGACATGGTTACCGGTGGATAACCGGCCGCACGCGCCACCCTGCGCAACAACCAGCGGTCCAGGACCCGCACGCGCCCCCCGCGTGACGGTAAATCCAGTGCCCCGATATCTCCCATCGGCACACCCAACGGATTGATTCGTTGCCGCCTCATGAGTCCTCCTCTCCCGGATGCAAATCGGGAATGCCGGCGCTCGCATTCGCCGGTTCTTATGCCAAATTATAGCTCACGGCAGCGGCGCCGCTCACCCACCCCCTGCACCGCGCCGCCAGGCATGGTATCGCGCCACCCATTCGAGCAGCCGTTGCGGCGCGTGACTGCGCTTCCACGCGCCGGCCGCGAACTTGTTGGCCTCGGCGAGGGTGGGGTAAATATGGATGGTCCCGAGGATCTTGTTGAGCCCTAATCCGTGGTGCATCGCCGCGACGTATTCGGCGATCAGATCCCCGGCGTGCTCACCCACGATGGTCACCCCGAGAATTCGATCCCGACCCGGCACGGTGAGGATCTTGACCACCCCGCGGGCCGTTTCGTCGGCGATTGCACGATCGAGATCGGCCAGGTCATAGCGCGTAACCTCGTGGGCGATGCCGCGCTCGCGGGCCTCGCTCTCATTGATCCCGACCCGTGCAACCTCGGGGTCGGTGAAGGTGGCCCAGGGAATCACCGAATAGTCGACGCGAAACTTCCACAGCGTACCGAACAGCGCATTAACCGCCGCGTACCAGGCCTGATGGGCGGCGGTATGGGTGAACTGGTAGGGACCCGCCACGTCGCCACAGGCATAGATGTTCGGGTAACGTGTTTGCAGGAACTCGTTGACCTCCACGGTACGCGTCGCGGTGGTCGCGATCCCCAGTTCCTCGAGCCCGTAACCGCTGCTATTGGCGGCCCGTCCGACCGCCACCAGCAGCGCGTCGAACTCGATCTCGACGTCGTCACCGGCGTGCTCGCAGACCAGCACCTTGCGTCGCCCCTCGACCCGGAACGACTTGGCCTTGTGATCGGTGCGCACGTCGACCTGGTCGGCGCGCAGGCTCGCGCTCACCATTTTGGCGATCTCCGGATCCTCGCGGATCAGAAGTCGAGGCAACATCTCGACCTGGGTCACCTGCGCCCCGAAGCGCGCGAAACATTGGGTCATTTCGCAGCCGATCGGGCCGCCGCCGAGCACCACCAGGCGCCGCGGCAATTCGCGCAGCGACCAGATCGTATCCGAGGTGTGGTACCCGACCTCGTCGATTCCGGGGATCGGTGGAACAAAAGGCCGCGCCCCGGTGGCGATCACGATGGCGCGCGTGGTAATGGTGCGCTCGCCCACCCGCACCGTCCAGGGCGTCGTGATGCGGGCCGCTCCCGGCACGCATTCGACGCCGAGTTCGGTGTAGCGCGCCACCGAGTCATGCGGCGCCACGGTTCGCACCACGCGCTGCACCCGCGCCATGATGTCGGCGAACTCGAAGCGCAACTCGGCGCTCGCGAATCCGAGTTCCTCGGCGCGCCGCGCCTGAGCCAGAAACCGCGCCGAACGGATCAGCGCCTTGGAAGGAACACAGCCGGTGTTGAGACAGTCGCCACCCATTTTGCCGCGCTCCACCAGCGTCACCTTGGCCCGCACGGCGGCCCCGATGTAGGCGCTGACCAGCCCCGCCGACCCGGCGCCGATCACCACCAGGTCGCGCTCGAAACGGCGCGGCCGGGCGTATCCGGCGTAGGCCCGACCTGCCTTGAACGCGGCAACCGCCTTGCGCGCGAGCAGCGGGAAAATGCCGAGCAACACGAAAGAACCGATCAACCCCGGCGACAGGATCCCGGCGAGCGAGTCGATCCGCCCTATCTGAGTGCCCGCATTGCAGTACACTAGGGTACCCGGCAACATCCCGATCTGGCTCACCCAGTAAAAGGTACGAGGCCGGATCGGCGTGAGCCCCATCGCCAGATTGATGACGAAGAAGGGAAAGGCCGGCACCAGACGCAGGGTGAAGAGATACAAACCGCCATCTTTGGCGATTCCGGCGTTGATCGCTCGCAGGCTCTCGGCGAAACGGCTCTGCACCGCATCCCGAAACAGGAATCGTGAAGCGAGAAACGCCAGTGTCGCCCCGATCGTGGATGCGAAAGACACGATGACGAAACTCCACAGCAAGCCGAAGATCGCGCCGGTGGCCAGGGTCATGACCGTCGCGCCCGGCAACGACAGCCCGGTAACGGCGATATAGACGAAGAAAAAGCCGAACGCCAGGGCGACCGGATGCGCCTGATGGAACTGCTCGAGACGAGCCTGCTCGGCCTTGAAGTACGCAAGGCTCAAATACTGGCCGAGGTCGAGAAAGAAGAACAAGGCGATCAACGCGGCCAGCACCGCAAGCAATAGCGTCCTGCCTCTGGTCATAGAGATCGCCTTCCCCTGCGAGCCGCATCCAAGGACGCGACCGATCCGCGCCCACCGCAACCATACTGGATCCGGCTGCCTGCGGCGAGCGTGACACGCGGATTGCGTGACCACCGGACAACGACTAGATTTCCCGCGACAAGGAAGTCCCCATGAACAAAGCAAAACGCGAGATCCTGCCGGCCCGTGAGCCGGCCGCTTATCGGGTCATCATCCCGGCCGCGGGGTGCAGCCGCAGAATGGCGCACCTGACCACCGATCGGCCCAAGTCACTGCTGCCCCTGGAAGGGCGATCGATCATCGAGCATAGCCTGGAGATCCTCGACGCGCGGGGCTTTCGCCATGTCACCTTCGTGGTCGGCTACCGCCGCGAACGGTTGATGGCGGCGATCGGCTCGCGCTACCGTCATCTCGAGGTCAACTACGCGATCTCCGCGGACTATGCGATCACCGAACACGGCTGGAGTCTCTATCTCAGCCGCGACGACTGGCGTCGCGACCGCCGTCCGGTGCTGTTGATGGATGCCGACAATCTCTACGACCCGGCGATGCTCGACGCGCTGATGGAATCACCCCACCGGGATCTGATGCTGGTCGATTGCGCCTACGCGAATCGGCAACGGGAAGAGGAATTGCTCCGCGGGCGCGACGGGCTGGTGACCGGGCTGGTGCGCGGTCGCGGCAGCGAGTTACGCGATGTGGTCGGCGGCTTCGTCGGTATCAATCGTTTCTCGGCACCGTTCATGGAGCGGCTGTACGCCTTCATGGGCGATTTCTTCGCCGCCCATGGGCGGCGTTGGAAATATGAGCGCGTATTCGACGCGTTGATCCGCGACGGCGGCGCACACATTCACTATCTGCCCACCAACGGACTAGCCTGGATCAATATCAACGACGAGCAAGCGTACCAAACGGCCCGCGGCCTCGCTCGGACCCTGATCGCGGCGGGCCGCTCCAGCTTGAGAAAATAGGGGGACGCCCGGCTACAGGGCGGTGGCCTCCGGCGCGACGTCGAAACGCTGGTGGCGCACCCCTTCGCGAAAATCCGCGATGCTCTGACACCAATCGCCATCCGGCCAAAGGTAGCGCACGGCGCACCGATCCGGCCGGTAGATCGCCGTATACAAGGTGCCGAATCCGCGTTTGTAAGCCGTGGTGTAAAGCGGCGGGCGCAGAAAGCAGGAGACGAAGCGCTCGGCGGTCATCCCTGGCTCGCGCAGGCGAAAATACAAAAAACGCTCGCGCTCGAGGGTCGCTGTGGCGCGCGCATATTTGTACCACTCGATGCTGCCCTGATGGTTTGCCGCAATCGGCAATTGATGCACCCGGGTGGCACGATCGGGGGCGACAAAAGCGGTCATGAAGCGGCCGTCGCGATCCAGCGCCGTGACGTTGTAAGCCATGTGCACAGGAACGCGTTGGAGCACCTCACCGGCCTGTGCGGCGCTATCGCAAAACTCCAGGATGTAGCGCAACACGATCGGAATGCCGAAGCCGTCGCCGACCACCTTGCGCCCGCCGAAGGTGAGGCTCACCGCCAACCCGGCCTCGTTGATCCCGTCCAGCGCACCCCAGACGCAATCCACCGAGGCCAGCACCGCGCGCCCGTTCCAGCGGCTGAGCAGCAACAGTCCTTCGCACAGCGCCGGGCTGTAATCGTAGTTGCGCACCAGCATCGGCCTGGCGCCCAGCCACACCGCCTGGCTGCACCCGGTGAGATAGGCCGGTGGCCGATAGAGGGATAGAAAACGCGCCGCAAGGTCGCCGCCGCCGGCCAGATCACACAAGGCCTCGTAGGTCGGCAGCAACTCGGGCATGTAGCGGCGCAGCTTGGCCAGGCCCAACGCATAGGTGGGTCGCTCCGCGATCCCCTCACTCAGGAACCAGTGTCGATAGGCCGGCCAATGGTCGTCATAAAGCGAACGCCACTCGGGGCCCGGCAGATCCTCGGCGACTGACTGAAAGCGCAACATCAAGCGTGGCACACCATCCAAGCGTTCGGACCGTCGGGTTCAGCGTTCACCGATCCGGGGTTCCGGGTTCCAACCAGGGATTCGGAGCTGGCGAATTGCCGCCGCAGAGCACGATTGGAATGACACGCCTCGGCCGCTTCGGAGGGCTCCATTGCCGTTGCGCTCCAACCTAGAACCCCGGAATCCGCTTCAAAGGATCTTGAATGCGCCCGGCTGCAATACCGGCAGCGGCGCCGCCTCCAAGCCGCCCGGCGGGCGCCCGGAATAGCGACCGCGGATCCCGGCGATCCAGGCCTTGGCGCGCCGATTGAGACGGTGGTTGCGGGTCATGAGCCTACCGCGAGTGATCAGGATCCCTAAATCCGCGCCCTCGTAACGATAGTCGCCCGGCCCACTGATGCGCATGAAAAATGCCTCGCGCTCGCTCTCGACCGCGCGCCGGTGATAGTCGAATCGTGCATATTCCATCGAGTTGTCATCATTGAGGCGCCAGATCCCGCTCTCCGGGGCCTCGGTGACGACATCCACGCTGTCCGCGGTATGCTTGATGATCAATTGACTCCAACTGTCGACATTGTCGGGGTCCGCCCAACGGTGGTTGAGCGCCGTGACATCGAGATCGAAATCGACCCCGCTGAATTCGAGCAGGTGGAATATGAACAGCGGCGCGTCCGCATGAGCGAAGGCCGCGTGATTGGTCATCGAACTGGCACCGGTGACGCGTGGATTGAGCTCTCCCAACCACATCTCGCCGCTGTCTTCGTCGATCAGAAAATCAAGCTCGAAATACCCGCGGTATCCCTCTTTGTGCAACTGCTCGCCGAAACGCCGCGTCATGACCCGCGCCGCGGAACGCAATGCCGGCGTAAACGCGTCGGCGAAGATCTCGTTACCAGCCCAGCCGCCGCGATAGGGCGTGAGTTCCCGGAAACCGACGATCTCGGTCATCAACGGCCCAACGATGGTACCGGCACGGGTCGCGCAGGCCTCGATCGCCGCCTGCCGGCAACGGATACGCTTCATGATCTTGACTTCGCCCTGACCGATGATCTCATCAGCGCAACGCTTCCAGTCACGTTCGGTCGAGATGAAATAGGTGGTGTGACCGGAGTCACCGTAGGCGCTCTGGACCACCAGGTCCGGCCCGAGTCGGCGTGAGACCTTGCGCAATTCGGCGTAACTGTCGATCCGGGCGAGCACGTTGGGCACGCTTGGCACACCCGCCTTGTCGCCTATTCGCACGGTCTCGATCTTGTCGTCGAGCTTGTTGCGTAATTTGGCCCGGGGGAACCAGACCTGGAGGCCGGCCGCCCGGGCCAGCCGCTCGGTCTCGGCATCGAACATCAAAAACGCGGCCTTGCCGCGGCGCCCGCGAGCGTGGATGAAGTCGAGCACTTCTTTGTGCTGCAAGAGGTAGTTATTGATGTCCTCGATGCTCTCGAACTCGGGATGCGGCTCCGGCGCGGGTACGAAGGTATTCGGGTGGCGCCCGTCATAACAGTCCATATAACAGATGAACTTGAAATCCTTCACCCACTCGTCCAGGCCGAGCAGATTGAAGTTGGTCGCGCTGATGAAATAAATCGGCGTCGAATTGCGATGAAAGAAGCGCCGTATATCCGAGATCCCGGCGAGCTTCTTGCGCGTACGTGGCGTCGTCATAATCCCTCCAGGAGCTATTGTTCGGCGGCGCGCGGCTGTTCGGTGGACGCGCCGACGCCCGGGTGCGGCGCTTCACCGGCAACGGAATTTCCGAGTGCCGCCGCCAGCGCCGCCGCGGTGAACACCCGCAGGCCGAGTTCCGGGCGATAGCCATGGATCTCCTTGACGTCGAGAGCCACCATGAAATCGAGTATCGCCGCGGTGATCACCTGCCCGGGGACCAGGATCGGAAAACCCGGCGGGTACGGCGTAATGAACGCGGCCGACACCATTTCACGCGTCGACTCGCGTGCCTCGCTGAGGCTCAGATACTCGTAAACGGTGTCGTCGTAGGCAAGGAAGAATGCCTTGCGGATATTCCCTTCCGGTGTGTCGCCATCGGGGTCGGAACGAAACGCGGCGTGAAAGCGGCTGAAATCCGGTAACGGCGGCAGGTCCACGGTAACCGAGCGGACCTTTTTTTCATGCAACCGCCGTTCCACCGGGCTGGCGTCGGCAAGGCGCCGGTCGAGATCCTGCGCGATCTGCACCAGCACCTCGATCAGATAGGCGGTGGAACTGCGCGTGGTGCCGATGTTGGTCATGAACAATACGGTGTTGCGCGAGGTCTTGTTGACCTGGATCCCGTAGCGATCCATCAGCACCTCGGTCTTGAAGGCGTTGCCGTCGAGCCCGGTCGCGCCGACCAACAGCGTGACGCGCGTCGCGTCCACCGTGAACTCGTCATGGGTCCAAGCGTCCCACACGTCCACCCAGCCGTGCTCGGCGTCGAAATAGCTCTCGATCCCGGACTCGCGATACCTCGCCGGCACCATGTCGGCGACAGTAAGCACCCGGAAGTATTTTTTCAACAGGGGATGGGTGGCGATGCGCTGGCGCAGCACCATCGCCATCTCCACCTGCTTCTGGACCAGCTCGAAGCCCTCGAGCTCGACCTGACGGCGCCCGACGTCGAGGGACGCCAGGATCTGGTAGTTGGGCGAGGTCGAGGTGTGGGTCATGTAGGCCTCGTGAAAAGGCTCCTCGACCCGCGCACTGTAGTCCTGATCGTGGATATGAATCATCGAGCCCTGACGCAGCGCGGTCAGCGTCTTGTGGGTCGACTGGGTGGCATAAACCCGCACCCGCACGCGCTCCGGAACGGGCATCAGCCGATGCGCCACCCAACTCGCATCGAGATCGGGGTCGAGTGACTTGCGTTTGCGCAGATAGGCCGCGTAGCGGCGCCGATAGGCCGCGCCGGCGTAGCGCTCGCGCAGCATCGCGGCCGCGTGCATGGCGGTGCGCTGGCGGTAGGTCGGTCCGAATCGGGCGAACCCGAACCACGCCTCGTCCCACAAAAACACCAGATCGGGCTTGATCGCGAGACACTCCTCCATCACCCGTTCGACGTTGTAGATAATCCCGTCGAAGGTGCAGTTGGTGAGCAGCACCACCTTGACCCGATCGATCTTGCCGGCGCGCCGGAGCTGAAAAAGCTGGCGCTTGATCTCGGCTAGCGGTACCGCGCCATACATCGAGTATTGACTGAGCGGATAGGAATCGAGATACACCACCTCGGCGCCGCTCAGCACCATTCCGTAGTGGTGCGATTTGTGGCAGTCGCGGTCCACCAGCACGATGTCGCCGGGGCGCACCAGCGCCTGCACCACGATCTTGTTGCAGGTGGATGTACCGTTTGTGGCGAAAAAGGTGTGGCGCGCGCCGAAGGCGCGCGCCGCGTATTGCTGCGCTTGTTTCAGCGGCCCGGTGGGCTCGAGCAGCGAGTCCAAGCCGCCGGAGGTCGCCGAGGTCTCGGCAAGAAAGATGTTCATGCCGTAAAAGTCGCCCATATCCCGGATCCAGTGGGATTTGCTGATCGACTTGCCGCGCGAGATCGGCATCGCATGGAAGACACCGGTCGGACGCTTGCTGTAGCGCTTCAGGGCATTGAAAAACGGCGTCTCGAAACGACTCTCGACCCCGCGCAGCACATTGAGGTGCAGTTCCAGATAGTCCTCTTGATCGTAGAACACCCGCCGGCAGTTGCGCCCGACCTTGGCCGCCACCTCCTCCACCGACTGGTTGGTCACCAGATACACGTCGAGCTCGGGACGCAGCCGGCCAATCGCCTCGGCAAGCGCCGGACCGTAGTCGTCCGGGGACAGCTCACCCAGACGGTGGTGGCCGGCGCGCGCCAGATAGCGCTGCAACAATTCGAGCTTGTGCAGTGAGTGAAACGGGAAGTCGTAACGAATCACCACCGCCTGAATATTATGATTGAAGAGCACCGCGATCAGCGCATCCTCGAAGCTCGACGCGACCACCGGCACGTAGGTGAAACCGTCTTCCGGGCGGCGCATTTCGAGCAGCCGATCACGCAGCCGCTGTTGCTGCGGGGCGCCGAGACTGTCGACCACCAACAGTTCGAAGTAGGGCCGCGCCGCCCGTTGCTCGTCGTGAGGATCGGCGCCGTCCTCCGGTTCCGATTCCCGGGCGACGCCGAGCGCCACCGGTCCGTACCGATAGGCGCCGCTCATCAAGCCACGCAAAATACACCTTACCGCGTGCGCCAACTCCGGGTAGTCGCCGGCTTCCGCCAGCGCCCGCAACCGGGCGAAGGCCTCGAAACCGGGAAACGCCCAGTAGTCCTCGAAGGGCCCGAGCAGATCGAGCGCCTCCGTGACCTCCTCCTCCAGGCGCCGCGGTCGTTGCCCGGACTCCCGGGCCTGTGCGAGGCGCGCCGTCAGCCCCTTGAGCCGATTCCAGGTGTCGGCGCGCAGTTGTGACGCGTTGTAATAGCGCACCAGCGACTCGGACTCCGCCCTTGCCGCGCTAGGATTGCGACGTGGCATATGGCTACTCCATCAACTACTTCGTGTTGCGCCGGAAACCGCCGCCGGCTCGCGTGGAGAAAGCGGCGCTCGGGCGCTTTCGTCCGTACCGCTCAGCGTCGCGTCGCGTCCTCGATTTCCGCGAGCGACGTTTCGCCGTCAAGCGACGCCGGGGGCACGGAATCGAACAACTGGCCACGTCGCGGCAATTCCAACGGCCCGAGGGAGTCGAGATAAGCCTGCCCGGCCCCGGACTGGTACACCGGGAACTCCACCGCGCGATCGCGAAACGACTTGAGGGGTTGCCCGAGGCCGCGCAAACCGGCCTGGCGTTGGCGGAGGACCCGGTCCATGTCGATCTCGATCGGGATCAACTCTTCCGCCTCGCCGGCCTGATGGAGCAAGGTCCCGCAGGGATCGAACAGGCACGAACGGCCATTTCCGCCGGGACCGAGCCCGTTCACATCGAGCACGTAGCACTGGAACATCGCCGCGCTGGCGCGCGAAATATTGATCTCGATTTGACGATCGATGGTTCCGGTCAGCACCGGGTGAAGGATCACCTCGGCGCCCATCGAGGTCAGCGTGCGCGAGGTCTCCGGAAACCAGATGTCGTAACAGATCGACACCCCGAAACGGCCGACATCGGGCACGTCGAAGACCAGAAATTCGGTACCCGCCGCGACGCCCGTCTCATAGGGGCGAAAGGGGAACAGCTTGCGGTAGCGCCCCACCACTCGTCCCTGCGGATCGATGACCGACGCGGTGTTGTAGATCTTGTCGCCCACCTTTTCGTAAAGGGAACCCGGTAATAACCACACGCCATGGCGGGCGGCCATCTCCTGAAACGCCTGTTCGGCAGGCCCCGGCAATGGCTGCGCGGTGTGCGGCAGCGGCCCGTAGGGACAGAGCTCGCTGAACACCACCATCTGTACCCACGGAAAACGCCCGAGCAGTATTTCCAGGCGGTGACGCATGCCGCTTACATTCTCTTGCAGGGCCGAGACGTGCATTTGCACGCCGGCAATCGCGAAAGGTGTCATCGGTACTCCCTGTGCGCGCCGCGTCCTGCCGCGGCTGGCGCTGTTCCGGCAGCTTCCAAGAATCGGGAGGCCCGCGCGAACGGCAGCCTCCCTTGGATCGAGTTTAACACGCGGCCTCGCCGGCCCCCGTCATGGCGGCCCCGATGACGACAAGTAGGACGCCAGCGCACCGCTATCCCCCGCATCGAACCAGTTTTCCAGCAGCCGGTACGAAATCGAAATGCGCCGCGAAACCCGCAAGCTGCCTGCCGCGAGTTCCGCGATGATCCGGCTTCGGGTGAACCAGCGCGCGTCCTCCAACTCGCCGTCGCGGCGTTCGATCGCGGTGCCTACCGCGCGCGCGGTAAATCCGAGCATCAGGGAACTCGGAAAAGGCCACGGTAGCGACGATTGGTAGCACACCTCGCCGACTCGCACCCCGCTTTCTTCTTCGACCTCACGCGCGAGCGCGGCCTCCAGGGTTTCGCCCGGTTCGACGAAGCCTGCGATCGTCGAGTACATCGCGTCCGGCCAGCCCGCCTGATGCCCGAGCAAACAGCATTCCCGGGCAGCGCCCGGAGCGCCGTGGGTGACCAGCACGATCACCGCCGGATCGGTGCGCGGAAAGTGCTGGGTCGCGCAGTCGGGGTTCAGGCAGACCCGCAAAAAACCGCCGTTACGTGCCGCGGTGAGACTGCCGCAGTCGCCGCAGTGGCGGTGGCGCCGATGCCAATAGGTCATCGCCCGGGCGTAGGCGAGCAACGCCGCGTCGAATTCCGCGAGCCACGGACTCAAGGCGCGCAACTCGCGCGCCTCGCAGTTCGCCGGCAGCAGCCCGGTGTCTTCCTCGTCAAGCGCCACGGCGAAATACGCGCGCCCGCGATGCTCGCCGAGCAGAATCATGCGCGCGGCATCGAATCGCACGCCGAAGGCGTCCGGCGAGAGGAGTAGCGGACGCGGCGGATGCTCGTCGAGCACCGGGTGCCGCCCGCGCCATACCGGCACCACCCGGGTCGCCGGATCGCGCAGACGGTCCGCGATCCAGAGGGGGTCGCGGCGCCGCAGACTGGCGCGCTCGATCGGATCGGCGGCGTAGAAGTTGCGCCGCGAACGGGCGCCATGATCGACCTGGATCCGCTCAGCCATGATTGCCGGCTTCCGGTCTCGCGATTTCCACGGCGACCTCGTGGTCGAGCGTGTCGGCGCCGGTCGGCTCGTCGAATCCGCGCGCCAGGCGATGGCCCGACCACACCGCCGCCGCGATCAGTCCGGGGGCCAGGCAATCGCCAATCCGGTCCAGCGAGCGGATCCCGGCGGCGGCGAGCGCCGCGGGTTCGGCGCGAAGCTCATGGTACAGCCCATCATCGGGATCGCGCGCCGTCACCATCACCACCGCCGCGCAGGCGCGGCGGCTGCGTGCCCCGGTGTAGACACACTCGAGTTCGGCCTCGCATTCGGTGACCGCAACCAGGCCACGTTGCACCACCGTCTCCACGCCGAGTTCGATCAGGCGGCGCTGGATGCGGCCCTGTTCGAGGGTGTACTCGGTCCAGCGGGAGATCACCGGCGCCGGCGTCACCAGACACACTTCGCGACCCGCCCGGACCAGCAACTCGGCGAGCACGCCACCCAGATAATTGTGGTCATCGTCGTAGATCATCACCGGCCCGGGAGGGGTTACGCCAGCCATCAACTCATCCGGGGAGAAAATTCTCGCCCCCTCGGCGACCACCACCGGCAGTGCGTTGTAACGCCCGCTGCCGTCGCGGCGCCAGTGCGCGCCGGTGGCGATCACCACCCGTCGGCATTCGGCGGCGCGCACATCGGCCGCGGTCATGCGACTGCCCGGATACACCTCGACCCGCGCCAGGTCGTTGATCCGGCCGATCCGCCAATCGCGTACGCGCGCCCACGCGGCAAGGCCCGGCAACGCCGCTTCGCGGCTCACCCTCCCACCCAACGCTCCATCGGCCTCCGCCAGCAACACCGGGTAGCCGCGCTGACCGAGCGCGCGCGCACACTCCAGACCTGCGGGCCCGGCGCCGATCACCAGCACCTTGTCTTTACTCCGCGCCGGCGGGATCCGCTCGGGATGCCAACCGCTGCGCCACTCCTCGCCGATGGTCGGATTCTGAGTACAACGCATCGGTACCTGCTTGAAATCGCCGCTGACACACACGTTGCAGCCGATGCATTCGCGAATTTCATCGCCGCGCCCCTGCTCGATCTTGCGCGGCAAAAAAGGATCGGCGATCGATGGCCGCGCGGCGCCGATCAGATCGAGCACGCCGCGGCGGATCTGGGCAACCATCGCATCCGGTGAAGTAAAACGCCCGACCCCGACCACCGGTTTGCTGGTCACCTGCTTGACGAAGGCAACGTAGGGCTCCTGGAAGCCCTCGGCGGAGAATCGCGAGGTCTGTGAATCGTTGGCCCAATCGCTGACATTCACGTCCCAAAGATCCGGCAGTTCGGCGAGCAGTTCGAGTACCTCGCGCCCTTCCCCGTCACAAGTGATGCCCGCGGGGCCGAGCAATTCATCCACCGCGAGACGCACCGCCACCGCGCAGTGCTCGCCGACCGCCTCCTTGGTGTCTTCGATCAGTTCGCGCAGCAACCGCGCGCGGTTGGCCAATGAACCGCCATACTCGTCGCCGCGCCGGTTGATCCGCGATGACAGAAAATGCATCGGCAGGGCCAGGTTGTGTCCGGCGTAGACATAGACGATATCGAAGCCGGCCGCGCGGGCGCGCAACGCCGCGCGGCGGTGCCAGGTCCGTAGATTACGAATATCCGATTTGTCCATGGCTCGCGCCTGGACCGGGTCGTAGTCGTCAACCACTCGCGCCGAGGGCGCGAACGGCGGCACGCGGCTGAGTCGGTTGGGCACCGCGTGGCCATTGTAGGCTAGTTCGATGCCCGCCAACGCGCCATGCGCATGGACGGCCTCGGTCCAGCGCCCCAGCGCCGGCAGATCACGCGCATCCCACAAGCGCGCTTCGGTATACGGGGCGAATTCCGAACTCGGGTGGATCTCGCACTCGGGGGTGCACACCACCCCCCAACCGCCCTCGGCCTTGACCGCGCGCATCGCCGCCTCCGCGGCCGGGCGGGAATGCCCCATGCCGCTGCAGTGCGGCACCTGATAGAAACGGTTGCGGGCCGTCACCGGACCGATCGGCACCGGCTCGAAGAGGATGTCATAGCGCGAATCGCGGGTCATTCCAGGGTTCCCTCCCACAGTCACGGATCGGTCGGATTCAGGGATGTTCTCGGTAAATTCTCAATAACCCCGCGCGAGTTCGCTGTTTGAAAAGGAGCGGGGTAGTGCGTTACAGGACCGTAGTCAGCAGGGATGCTGCCTTCGAACGTACAGGAATGTATTCACCGCGTGTCCTGTAACGCACTACCCGCTCCAACGCCCGGACTTTTTGAGATGTTACTGTTCTCGTTCGTAACGCTGTGCGTTCACGAGAGGCTCTTGCGAAATTGCCAGGGAAGGCAATTTTGCACTTACCTCACAAATACCACTGATACTCGCGCGGCGTGATCTGGTGTTCGAATTTTTCCAGTTCGGCGCGCTTGGCGGCGCAGTACAGCGCCACGTAATCGGCGCTGAAATAATCCGCGAGTACCCGCGACCCGGCCATGCGCCGCAGCGCGCGTGACCACTTGCGGGGCACTTCCGGATCGGGGTCCGCGCCGCTGTTACCGAGCGCCTCGGGACCCGGGTCGAGTTGCTCGCCAAGGCCGTGGTGAATTCCCGCGAGCAGCGCGGCGAGCACCAGATAGGGATTGGCGTTGGCCGCCGCCACCCGATGCTCGAAACGCCGCGCGGACCCCGGCCCTGACGGAATGCGCACCGCCACCGACCGGTTGTCGGCCGCCCAGCTACGGCTCAGCGGCGCGTACATGCCGGGTCCGATACGCCGAAACGCGTTCGCGTCCGGCGCGAATATCGCCATCGAATCGGGCAGCAGCGAGAGCAAGCCAGCGATCGCCTGGCGCAGCCGCTCCCCGCCACGCGCCGACCCGTCATCGAAGATATTGCGTCCCTGTTCGTCGAGCACGCTCATGTGAATGTGCATCCCGTTGCCGGCCGAATCGATATAGGGCTTGGGCATGAAACTTGCCAGCAGGCCTTCGCGGCGCGCCACGTTGCGCACCACGTAACGCAGCAATACCGCGTGGTCGGCCGCCACCAGCGGCTCCGCGACGTGACGCAAATTGACCTCGTACTGGCCAGGCGCGAATTCGGAAGTCACCACCGAGGCCGGCACGCCTTGACGCCGGCATTCCTCATCCAGGGCGCGAAAGAACGACTCGAACCCGTCGAGTTCCTCGATTCCGTAGACCTGCATCAATGATTCACGACGACCGCTCCCCGGTGCCAACGCCCGCCGCGGGCGGCCATGCGCACCGAGTTCCGGGTCAAGCAGGTAGAACTCCAGCTCGAAGGCCGTGACCGGATGCAAACCCGCGGCCTGCAGACGCGCGAGCACCCGCGCGGCGAGGTTGCGCGGATCGGCCTCGCCGCGCCCCTGTCGGTCGTCTTCAGCCATGCTCATCAACACCCGTGCCCGCGGGGTGTCGCTCCACCCCACCAGCGCCAGGCTACCGGACACCGGGAAGCACAAGCCGTCCGGATCACCATCGGAGATCCCGCGCCCCAACGGATCCAGACAGTCGCCGGTGGCATCCAGAAAATGCACGCTGTACGGAATCGGCAACCCTTGCGTCCAGAGCTTGGGGGCGTCCTCAATCGGATAACGCTTGCCGCGGGTGACCCCGCACAAGTCCACCAGCAGCGCGTCGACCTGGCGAATTTCGGGGTGCTCGGCCCACAGTTGCTCGAACTCCGCGAGCACTTCGCGTTGCGCGTCGCTCATCCGTCCACCTCCCCGCGAATTACGCGGCAATATCATGTTCATCCGGAAACGGCCATCCCGGCCATCGCCGGGATCGGAACGTGCCAATTTTCGGGTCGTTTCCCGATTCCTCCCATTTTCGACGACTTGCATTCATCGAAAATGCCGGTGCATCCGTGCGGAGGCGCAAGTCGATGTTCGGCACCGCGACGGGCCGATGGTAAAGGATGGTGGCGGCAAACGCCTCAGGCCCCGGTCCGGCGAATGTTGATTTTCGCATGACGGATCGATCATCGCGGCTCGCCCCAAAGGCCGTCCGCTAACGAGATCGGGCCCGGATGCAGCGAAGCTGTGAACGAGTCGCTCGGCCCCTCGCTCGGCCCCGGGAGCGGGACCCCCCACGTTGGAGAACCGTCGCGCGCAAGAGTTATGCACAGATTTTCCCCTGTTTGCTCACGTTTTCTACACGGCTTCTACCCAATATATTGAGGTACAACCGAGACTTGACTACTATATCTATGGGTTTACACTAACACTACGTCCGAATGGAGGATACATCCGACCGACCGGCCCGTAGGCCGATCAACAAGAGATTCGAGGGGGTTGACAGGCGGGCGGACGATGGCCGCTCGCGGGTAGTGATGGTGGGACGGGTCCGGCACGAGGGCGACCGGCATGGGTGTGTAACGCAGCCGTTCGCGCCGTCCCGACCGACCGTCGACCGAGTTTTCGCGGGCCCGACCGCCGCCGGCGACGGGTAGTCATCATCGTACCGAACGACGACCCGGCCATGGTGCACCCCCCCACCGCGCACCCGCAGCGACGGATGCGTCGGAATGCGACGATCGCCGATGCGACGCAGCCGGGCAATTCAGCGACCGGAAGACAGTTTATGAAGCTTGCCGTGAATATTGATACCGGAACCCAGGCCGATACCCGAAGCCAGGCCTATACCCGAAGCCAGGCGACGGCCACCCGCACCGCGGGCGCGGCGGCGGTCGCTCGGATCCCGCTGCAGGACACCTCGTGGGATATTTGGGACAAGAAATACCGCCTCAAGACCAAAGACGGCGTGCCGGTCGATCAGGACATCGATGCGACCTACCAGCGCGTCGCGCGCGCCCTGGCCGAGGTCGAATCTACGCCCGCCAAGCGCGAGCTATGGTACGAGCGCTTCCTCGAGGCATTACGCAGCGGCGCGATTCCTGCCGGTCGGATCGTCTCCAACGCCGGGGCGCAGGAGCACAAACCCGCCACGTCGACGATCAACTGCACGGTCTCGGGCACCGTGCGCGACTCCATGAACGACATCCTCGGCAAGGTCCACGAGGCCGGCCTGACGCTCAAGGCCGGTTGCGGCATCGGCTACGAATTCTCGACCCTGCGTCCCAAAGGCGCCTACGTGAGCGGCGCCGGCGCCTACACCTCCGGACCGCTGTCGTTCATGGATATCTACGACAAGATGTGCTTCACGGTTTCCTCGGCCGGCGGACGGCGCGGCGCGCAGATGGCCACCTTCGATATCGGCCATCCGGACGTGCTCGATTTCATTCGCGCCAAGCGCGAGAACGGGCGCCTGCGTCAGTTCAACCTTTCGTTGCTGATTACGCGCGAGTTCATGGAGGCGGTAAAAAACGACGCGGTGTGGCCGCTCGCCTTCCCGCTGACCCCCGCCGAGGTGCGCGACGAGGCGATCGACCTCGACGATCCCGAAAAAGTGGTGTGGCGCGAATGGCCGATCAGCGACGGGTACGTGAGCGACGCGGCGGGTCGGGTCGCGTGCCGCGTCTACCGGCGCCCGCGCGCGCGGCGGATCTGGGACGTGATCATGTCCTCCACCTACGATTTTGCGGAACCCGGTTTCATCTTGATCGACGAGATCAACGAGATGAACAACAACTGGTTCTGCGAGGATATCCGGGCGACCAATCCGTGTGGCGAACAACCGCTGCCGCCCTACGGTTCGTGCCTGCTTGGCTCGATCAATCTGACCAAATTCGTCGATCAACCGTTCACCGAACACGCGCGCTTCGACTGGGAGCGCTTTCGTGCCACGGTTGCGACTTTAACTCGCATGCTTGATAACGTGGTCGAAATCAACGGCCTGCCGCTGCCCGAGCAACGCCATGAAATCGAGCGCAAGCGGCGCCATGGGATGGGCTATCTGGGCCTGGGTTCGACCCTCACGATGCTGTGCCTGGGCTACGGTTCGAGCGAATCACTGGAGTTCACGGAACGGGTGAGCCGTGAAATGGCGCTCACCGGCTGGCGGGCGGCGCTCGACCTCAGCCGCGAAAAAGGTCCCGCCCCGATCATGGTGGAGGATTTCAAGGTCACCGCCGCGATGCTCGAGCGACGGCCCGAGATGCGCGCCGACGGCTATCGCGAGGGTGATAGCGTCAAAGGCCGGACGCTGCATGCACGCTACAGCCGCTACATGCAGCGCGTCGCCGAGGTCGACCCGGAACTGGTCGAGGCGTTGGCGACTCACGGCGCGCGCTTCACCCACCATACCTCGATCGCGCCGACCGGCACCATCTCGTTGTCGCTTGCCAACAATGCGAGTAACGGCATCGAACCGAGTTTCGCGCATCACTACGCGCGTAACGTGATCCGCGAGGGGCGCAAGACCAAGGAAAAGGTCGACGTCTACTCCTTCGAATTGCTCGCCTATTGCGCGCTGATCAATCCCGATGCCTCACCGGAAGCGCACGGCGAGCACGCCCTGCCCGATTACTTCATCACCGTCGACGACGTCACGCCGCGCCAGCACGTGGATGTGCAGGCGGCGGCACAGCGTTGGATCGACTCTTCGATCTCGAAAACCGCGAACGTGCCGACCGACTTCTCCTATGAGGCGTTCAAGGACATCTATCTGTACGCCTACGAACAGGGGCTGAAAGGCTGTACCACCTTCCGCTACAACCCGGAGGCATTTCAGGGCGTACTGGTCAATGATCGCGATCTCGCCAACACGACTTACTGTTTCACCCTCGCCGACGGCAAGGTCATCGAGGCCAAGGGCAACGAAGATATCGAGTACGACGGCGAGGTTCATACCGCCGCGAATCTCTACGACGCCATCAAGGAAGGCTATTACGGAAAATTCTGAGCCGCGCCGGCAGGGTGCGGGGAGCATCGAGCATGACTATCAAGATCGCCAACAAAATCGTCGATTACCGGGTAAAGCGAGACACGGCGAGCGCCGCGGAACCGGCCACCGAAACCCCTGACAAGGCCGAGGTGATCCGGATCCATGAAAAACTCGAACGCCCGGAGATGCTGATCGGCTCCACCTACAAGATCAAGACCCCGCTTTCCGAACACGCGCTGTACGTCACGATCAACGACTACGTGCTCAATGCGGGCACCGACCAAGAACAACGCCGGCCTTTCGAGATCTTCATCAACTCCAAGAACATGGAGCATTTTCAGTGGATCGTGGCGCTGACCCGGATCCTCTCCGCGGTCTTTCGCAAGGGCGGCGACGTGAGCTTCCTGGTCGAGGAGATGCACTCGGTGTTCGATCCGCGCGGCGGCTATTTCAAGAAAGGCGGGAAATACACGCCGTCACTGGTCGCCGAAATCGGTGACGCGATCGAGTTGCATCTGCGCCGCATCGGCGTGATCACCGGTGACGGGCTCGACGAGCATCAACGGGAATTGATTCGCTCCAAGCGTGCCGCGACCGAAAGCGCGGCGGCGGACGAATCCGATGACGGTGGCTTTCCGCTCAACGCCCGCTTGTGCACCAAATGCCATACCAAGGCGGTAGTGCGAAGCGACGGGTGCTACATCTGCCTGAGCTGCGGAGACTCGAAATGCGGCTGAGGTGTGCGGCTCGGATCACACCGGCGAGGCGATTTTTGCCGACCCGGCCTGCGCGTCGTGACGGGCGCCGAAAGGGAAGTCGGCACTGGCCGGCCGTACGGGACGCGCGCGCTCGCGCGTCCCGTACGGCCGGTATTTTCTAAGCAAGCGTAAACGGAAGGAGCAGGGGGAAGCCATGGGTACAGTCTTGATCGTCGAGGATTCCGACAACTACCGTGCGCAGATGAGAACGCTACTGGAAGACGCCGGATTGGCGGTCCGCTCGGCGCCCGATACCCAAGCCGCGCTGCAAATGGCGCGGGCCGAACGACCCGACTTGGTACTGATGGATATCTTCATGCCGGAAATGGACGGCATTCACGCCGCCCGCACCCTCGCCCGGGATCCGGCCACCGAGTCCATCCCGGTCGTCATCACGGCCGCGCCCGCTTACGCTTCGCATAAGGTGCGCGCGCTGTGGCTGGGCGCACGCGATCTGCTAATCAAACCGCTCGGCACGCGCGCCCTGCACAGCGTGATCTTGCCGCTGGCACGCCCCGCTTCAACCTGGGGCCAGGCGGCTGTTGGCCGGTGAGGCACCCGACAGTTCCGGGGTCGAAAGCGGCCGGCTGAATCCAGATCCGACGCTGCTCGCGCGCCTGCGCGCAGAGTTGACCACGATCGCCGACGACGTGGCGTTGGCTGGCGCCTGTCGCGAGTGGTTGACGCGGCCCTGTATCGCGCTCGACAGCGAGTTTGAACGCAGCCACACCTACTACCCCGAGGCGGCGCTGATCCAACTCTACGACGGCCACCGCGCGTGGCTCGTCGATGCGCCGTGCATCGATGACTGGACGCCGTTCTGCGCGCTGTTGCGGGCCCCCGCGGTACTCAAGATCGTCCACGCCGGCGGCGAAGACCTCGAACTGTTCCAATATCTCGGCGCCACCGCACCGACGCCGTTTTTCGACACCCAGATCGCGGCCGCATTTTGCGGCCACGGTACCCAACGCGGCTACGCGACGCTGGTCGATGACCTGTTAGGTCACCGGCCGGAGAAGTCACAAACCCGCTCGAACTGGCTCGCACGCCCACTCAGCGAAGCCCAGATCCGCTACGCGATCGAAGACATTGCGTGGCTGCCCGCCCTCCATGAGGCGCTCTCGGCACGACTCGCCGAACGTAGACACGCGGCGTGGGCCGCACTCGAAACCGCGCGACTCGTCACGCAGCGGGCATCCCCGGAGGATACGGAACACAGCTATCTTCGGGTGCGCGGCGCCGACCGTCTGGCGGCGACGGAACTCGCGGTACTCGCGGCGCTTGCCGCGTGGCGCGAATCGGCGGCGCGACGATGCAACCGCCCGCGGCGCTGGATCATCGATGACCAGGGTCTGCTTGCATTGGCCCGCGCCCGCCCCCGCAACACGACCGAGCTGGCAGCGGTGGCAATCAATCGGCGCGTCGCGACGCGCAACGCAGCGGCGCTACTCGACGCGGTCGCCCACGGATTGCAACGCGGTGCACCCTCCGCACCACACTCGACGCTGCATTCGAAAACCCTCGCTGTTACCATTAAGCGCCTGAAAACGGTCGCCCGAGCGCGTGCCCTCGCGCTCGATCTGCCCGATGAATTACTCGCCCCGTCACGGCTGGTCGAGGTCGTCGCCGAACGCTCGATCCGGCGTGGCGCGGCGGCGGTCGCGGAAGTGCTGGACACCTGGCGTGATCAAGCCGTCGGCGACGCCTTGCGCGAGGAACTCGGGCGCGGTGTGGATGGAGATGCCAATTGAATAGCGCGACGCGATTCCGACCCGTCAGCCGCGCAAGCGCGTGGCTCGGGTGCGCGCTGACGGTGCTCAGTGGAACGCTGGCGGCGGCCGAACTGCCGAACGGTTTCGGTGGGATCGCCTTGGGTGCGAAATGGGACGATCTCGCCGAGAGTTACCCGGGACGCGACCTCGAACGGGTCGAAAGCCCATGGGATCGTTATGTGCGTGAATGCGGTTATCGCACCCTCGAGATAAATGCCGACAAGGGTCGCATCCTGGTGACCCTCAACGACTCCATAGTCACTGAACTGATCTACATCACCTCGATTAAGCAGGGTAGCGACGTGAGCGCAGTCGCCGATCTGGTCATGCGCAACTACGGCCAGCCCGAATCGGCCGCGATGCGCGATCTGTTCGGCCAGGTGACCATCGACCGCAAGCGGGTGAACTTCGTGGCACTGGAATACCGGCGCTCCCGCATGGCGGAATTCACGATCAGCGCCGCACCGCTTTGGGAATATCGGATCCGGCTCCGCCACCGCCAATTCCGCTGGCACGAAAACAAGACCCTGCGCTGTGCGCGGGCCAAGGAAAAAGCGGCGCGCGGTAAGAACGACTGAGCCCCTTCTGCGCTTTCCCGATCTGCAGCGTGGGGACTCGATTCCAATCGTGTCCCCCTCGAGGCCGAGCGCCAGCAGTCGATTTCAATGATTACGCTCCCGAGAGCGGGCGCCGGTGGATCGGCGCTTGATAGGCGTGATACCGGCGATGGGCTGCTGCCGCTGGTTTTCGAAGGGGACACGATAGGAATCATGTCCCCACGGGGTGGCACGGTCGGGCGCCGTGCATTTACGGTGCATGGAATGCACCCTACCCCACTGCTCCGCTTGAAACTCCAGGGCAGGCCATCCACGGCCTGCCCGTTCGCCGGGAAAAAGGTTCACCGGACCTTTTTCTTATTCCGGCTCACCCCCCAAAGAAAATTATCGAATTACCCGAATCACCGAATCATCAAGGTCTTGGCCGCTTGCGGCGACGACCGAAGCCGAGGCCCGCCAGCCCCAGCCCGAGCAACAGCAAGGTCGTAGGCTCCGGCGCGGCCAAGACATCGCCCGGCCGAACAGCCCACGCGGCAAGATTGATGCTCTTGACGTCGTGGAACTGACCGCCATTGACGAAGTCGAAGTCCCAAGCGTTGGTGGAATTGAACTCCGTACCCGACCAGTAGGCGGACTGCACGTTGTTCAGCGCTACCCCATCGACGGTCGGCGTGCCGGTAGTAACCCCACTGCTGCCCATGTTGTGATAGTACATGTACCCCAACTCGTTCCCGCTCGCCGCGCATGCCGCCGCGGTCCCCGAACTGCAATCGAACGCGCTAGTGGTGGGCGAAGCCGAGTTGAAGGTCGCCAGCCGCCAGTCGTCGAAGCCCTGGAAGGACAGGCCGTCCGCCCAGTCCACCGCGCTTTGCCATGTCATGCGACCGTCGGAGGTGTTGAATCCATCATCGAAAGACGAGCCAGCACCCAGATTGGCATTCTGGAGCCAAGTGATATCGAGCACATCGTCATAGATGAGCCCGTGGCCGCGGTCCAAGAGCGTGGCGTTCGCCACCCCCGGCAGCAGCAGGGCCGCCGCCAATCCAATCCCCTTCATTCGCCTGTTCATCGTCGCTCCTCGAGTTTGACGGTTCGAGGCACGGCCGTTCATCGGTGTGCCCCGGACCGCTCGGTGCGGGGAGCGGATGCCCCCCGAATAAACGCCTCGCTAGAAATTATGCAAATTCTGTGCCGCAAATGGAGAAGTGTTCATAATCAATGGGTTGCGAGATTCGCCTCGGAAGCGACCCAATCCGCAGACCCCAAAGTGTAAAAAATCCTGACAGTTTTTCACCTGTTTTCGCCTTCAGCGGCCGAAAAACCGCGAGATATCACGAATCAAGAGCGCATCATTATCCATGAAATCATCCGCTTACAGCACTGTTATGGTGTCGTTTCGAGAAGATAAAGTTTTCTTGACAACTTTTTCCCCGATTTCACCACAAACGGCCGAGATTCGGCGCGAAACCGCCTATCCGTAGACGAAAATAGCTAACCAATCAAATGGATGCATCGCCTGATCACGATCATTCCAGAGTGTAAAAAATCCTGAGAAAAACGGGAGTGGAAGTGCAACGGCGCCTGGCGGGAGGGCGAAGCGCCCGCTGAGCGGTGATTGCCATCGCGGGAACGCGGGTAGAGTAGAGGACAGGTTTCGGTCCCGGTAGGAATCGGCCTATCTGTTGCCGCCCCTTTCGTCTGGCGGTGCCTCAATAGCCAATCCATGGAGACCGTCACCAGTCCTCCCTCATCAAACCGTGCATACGGTTTTGATTCGGGG
>Ga0114931_10001548_pt1 | contig 29378 bp, 28 predicted proteins | sample 2SBtaG_FD_89579 | JGI IMG/M metagenome (GOLD analysis project Ga0114931, IMG submission 89579) | Deep subsurface microbial communities from Kolumbo volcano to uncover new lineages of life (NeLLi) - 2SBTROV14_V59a metaG | ecosystem: Environmental > Aquatic > Marine > Volcanic | place: Kolumbo... | reverse complement strand
CGCGGCGACGGGACCTACCGGGTCTCCCACGCTCCCGGTCTCGAAGGCTACGAGCGCGTCGCGGCGCGCACCTACCTGCGCTGGATGCCGCCGGGGACGGCGGCCGTCTCGCTGCACCGGCGGCTCGAGGCGCCCGGGCCGGCGTCGGATCGCGCGCAGCCGCGGGCGCTCCCGCGCGCGGGCATGGACGCGCGATGACGGGAGAGACCGCGCCGGCGCTGCCCCTGCGCACCAAGCTCGCCTTCGGCGTCGGCGCGTCCGCGGAAGCCGCGGTCGGCATCGGTTTCAGCGCGTTCAACATGCTCTTCTACAACAACGTGCTCGGGTTTCCGGCAAAGTGGGTCGGGCTCGCGGTCGGGCTCGCGCTGCTCTTCGACGCGATCTCGGACCCGCTGATCGGATCGCTCTCGGACCGCGTGCGTTCGAAGTGGGGCCGGCGCCATCCGTTCCTGTTCGCGTCCGCGCTGCCGCTCGGCGCCTCCTTCGTGGCGATCTATGCGCCGCCGGACGGCCTGGGCCACCGCGATCTCTTCCTGTGGCTCTTCGGCTGGACGGTCGCGATGCGCCAGAGCCTGACCCTGTACTTCGTTCCGCACCTCGCCCTCGGCGCGGAACTGTCGACCGACTACATCGAGCGCAGCCGTGTGATGTCGCACAACGCGCTCTTCGGCGTGTTCGGCGGTGCCGGGATCTACCTCGCCGCGTGGCAGTGGTTCGGCTCGCAGCCCGGCGGCGCGCGCGAGGCCGCGAACTTCCTGCCGATGGCGATCGCCGGCGGAACCTTCGCATCCACGATCATCCTCGTCTCGGCCTGGTTCACCCGCGATCGCATCCCGTACATGGCCGAGCCGACGGTGCGGCCGACCTTCGGCATCGCGCAGTTCTTCCGCGAGTTGCGCGAGTGCCTGGCCAATCGCAACTACCGCGTCCTGCTGATCGGCCTCGTCTTCCTCAGCGCGGCCGTGGGCATCCGGGAAGCCGTGAACGCGTACATGGGCATCTTCTTCTGGGAGTTTCCGGAAGCGGACATCAGCTACTTCGGAATGGCGTCCCCGCCAGCCTACCTGCTCGCGTTCGCCCTGGTCGCGCGGCTCCATCGGGTGATCGACAAGCGCGGCGCGCTGATCCTGGGGATCGTGATCCTGTGCGCCGCCGCGATCGTGCCCGTCGGCCTGCGCCTCTGGGGAACGTTCCCCGAAAACGGCGACCCCTGGGTCTGGCGCCTGATCATGTTGAGCGTGTTGGTCTTCTACCTGGGAGCCGCGGTCCTCAGCATCACGGTGATGTCGGCCCTGGCGGACGTGGCCGACGACCACGAGTGGCACACCGGGCACCGGCAGGAGGGCGTGCTGTACGCGGCCCGGACCTTCTTCGGCAAGGCGACGCAGGGCCTCGGGTATGGCATCTCGGGCTTTGCGCTCGACGCGATCGGCTTCGTGCCGGACTCGGTCCCCGGCCAGATCGACCCGGACGTGATCTACCGGATGGGGCTCCTCGACGGACCCATCGCGGTGACCCCGGCCATCATCGCCCTGTTCTTCTATGGCGCGTACCGCATCGACCGGAAGCACCTGCGGACGGTCCAGGCCGACCTTGCGCGCCGCTTGGATGCGGGACACCCGGCGGCGGGCGAGACCTGATCGGGAGCCCACCCCTCGCCGCCTCGCTCCGCGAGGTCGACCAGCGGATGCCGGATCAGGGTTTGCCGCCGGTCGCGATGGCGCGGCGGCGCTCGATCTCGGCGCGAAGCGCCGCGTGTTCGGCCTGGTTCAGGGAGAAGCGCGCGAAGACGAGGGAGCCGATCGCGTAGGCGGCCGCCGGGAAGAGGCTGACGAAGACCACGATCGTGGTCTTCACGGCCGCGACCTGCTCGGTCGCGTGGCCGTCGTAGCCGGAGAGCTCGAGGGCGATTCCGGCCATGCCGGCGGACGCGGCCCAGCCGCCCTTCCGGAGCAGGTTCCACAGTGCCGTGTAGGCGCCCTCCTTTCGCTCGCCGGTCGTGTACTCGTCGTAGTCCACGACGTCGGCCTGGATCGAGGGCGACACCACCGCCAGCAACCCGCCGGCCATTCCCAGCAGGATCACGTTCGCGAAGATCAGCCAGTCGGGGCCGGCCACCGCCCACCAGTTGGCCAGGAATCCGAAGCCGTAGAGCCCCATGCCGAAGAGCACGAGGCGCTTCTTGCTGAGCCGCCGCGAGAGCCGCAACCACAGCGGCGCCATCAGGAACTGCGGAACCATCCAGCAGGCCAGCACGATCTCGAGCTGGTCGGAGCGGTGGAGCACGTCGTCCATCAGGTAGGGAGCGATGAAGCCGATCGTGCCCATCCCGAAGGACTCGACCGCGAAGACCACGAGCAGCAACCGCGCGTGCGGGTTGCGCAGCACATCCGCGAACGCGTCGAACGGATTCGATCCGCCGCGCCCCTGATGGTGCGTAGGCTCGGGGAGCCGCGTGGCCGCGAGGAACGTCACCGCCGCGAGGGTGGCGCCGGCCGCGACGGCCAGGCCGGTCGCCATCGCCCGGCCTTCCGCGGGCCCGGCTTCCGCCGACGTCCGGAGCAGGTAGAGCAGGCCGAGCGAGCCGCCGTAGGCGGGCACCGTCCCGAGATGGCGCCAGGTGAACAGCCGGGTGCGCTCGTGATAGTCCGGTGTGAGTTCGAAGCCGAGCGCGGCATAGGGCACGACGAGCCCGGTGGATGCGGTCTCCCAGAGAATGTACGCGACCGCGAGCCACACGATCGTGCCCGTCTGGCCGAGCGACGCCGGTGGCGACCAGAGCGCCACGAGCGCGACCGCCATCGGGAGCGCCGCAGCGCGCATCCACGAACGCCGCCGTCCCCAGCGCGAGCGCGTCTTGTCGGAGAGATACCCGGCCATCGGGTCCGAGATGCCGTCCCAGAGCCGACCGAACATGATGATGAGGCCCATCGCGCTGGCCGGGATCAGCAGCGTGTCGGTGCTGAACTTGCCGAACCACATGCTGATCGGCATGCCGGCCAGCATGAAGCCCATCATCGGCGCCGCGTACAGGAGCAGCGTCGTGCGCGGGAGGGCGTCGCCGGGACGCTGCGGCGCCGGGGCGGCGGCTTCGCCCGTCAACGGCCGGCGCCATCCCGGCGGATGCGGAGACCTCTTCCAGGAGTGACGATGATCTTGCCGCGCACGTGCGATCCTCGGCTCGCCCGGGGCAGGGCGGCCGCCATGATAGACTGCTTCTCCGCAACGCCCGCCTCGGAGGAATCCCCGTGCGACCGCTCCCCGATCTCTCCGATGGCCGTGTGGGCGCCATCTCCTACCCCTCCGCGAGCCCGTTCGAGATCCACCACATCCTGACGAAGCTCGGCGCGGCCGAAGGGACGGAGGCCTTCGGCTGGCTGATCCTGCCCGAGAACGCGCGCGACCGGGTGCCCTGCGTGGTGTGTTGCCACGGGAGCCTCGGCTGGCGGGGCCACCATCACGAACACATGGTGAGGTGGCTCGAAGCCGGGATCGCGGTCTTCCGGGTGCACAGCTTCGATGCGCGCAACGTCCAGAGCATCGTCGCCGACCAGATGGCGGTGACGCACGCGATGCTGCTCGCGGACGCCTTCCGCGCGCTCACGATGCTGCAGACCCATCCGCGCATCGAGGGCGACCGGGTTGGCGTCTCCGGCTGGAGCCTCGGCGGCACGGTCGCGCTCTACAGCGCGTGGGCCCCGATCGCCCGGGCTCTGGCGCCCGGGGGCGAGCGCTTCGCCGCGCACCTCCCCTTCTACCCCGCAGCGCACCTGCGGCCCGAGGAGCCGCGCTGGACCGGCGCACCGGTCCGCGTGCTGCACGGCGCCGAAGACGACTACACGCCGCTCCGCTTCGTCGAAGAGCTGGCCCGCGAACTCGTTCCGCACGGCGTCCCGATCGAGGTCTTCGCCTACCCGGGCGCGCACCACTCGTTCGACTCGATCGAGCCGCTGACCTGGCTGCCCGAGGCCGTGCGCCTCGGCCGCCGCACCACCGCGATCGACCGCGACGGAAACATGTCCGTCACCAGCGGGAGCGGCGAGAAGCACAGCCTCAACGAACCGGCGCAGCGCCAGGCCGGATTCCGAGCCGCGAAGAACGTGGGGGCCCACATCGGCGGAAGCTGGGAAACGCGACGGGCGGCCTTCCGCGACGCGGACGAGTTCTGGCGCAAGACACTGCTCGCCTAGCCCTTGTCGAGTTCGGGGATGACGTGCTTCCCGAACAACTCGATCGAACGCATGACCTGCTCGTGGCCGATGTCGTACGGGTTCATCAGGCAGAAGAGCACGTCGCAGCCGGCGGCCTCGTAGCGCTTGGCGATCTCGATGCAACGGTCGGGTCCGCCCACCATCGCCGCGCCCGCCTCCTTGATGTACGCGAAGTCGAGCAGGTCGAGCGCGCCGCTCTTCGCGGTCTCCTCGCTCTGCCCGGTGTACTCGTAGCTTCCGAGGCCCTGGTCGAACTGACGGATGTAGCCCGCGGCCTCGCCGATGAGCTGCGCTCCCTTCTTCGGGTACCAGACCATGCTCTCCTCGGCTTCGGCGAAGGCCTGCTCGTCGGTGGCCGCGCAGTGGGCCATCGTGAAGCTGGCCACCCGGTCGTTGCGAGTGACACCCTTGGGTGTCACGCACTCGGCCTGGCCCTTCTTGTAGGCGGCGACGCGGGGGATCAGGTCCTCGGGCGGGACCCCGACCGCGAACGACAGCAGACCGACTCCCATCTTCCCCACCTCGTAGTGCCCCTCGACGCTGGTGGTCGCGGTCCAGATCGGCGGATGCGGGTCCTGCACCGGGGTCGGGTGGACGCGCCGCTTCGGCATCTGCCAGAACTCGCCTTCGAACTCGTACTCCTCGTGCGTCCACATCCCGACGATGTGATCGATCGCCTCGCTCAACATCCGGCGCGTGTCGTGCGGGTCGATGCCGAAGCCCTCGAGTTCGAGGCGCGTGGCGGAACGGCCGGTGCCGAACTCGACCCGTCCTCCCGAGAGGTTGTCGAGCATCGCCACGCTCTCGGCGGTGCGGATCGGGTGGTTGTAGGGCTTCGGCGTCAGCCGCACGCCGTAGCCGATGCGGATCCGCTCGGTGCGCGCGGCGACGGCGCCGTAGAGGACCTCGGGGTTCGAGCAGTGCGAGAACTCGTCGAGGAAGTGGTGCTCGACGGTCCAGATGCTGTCGAAGCCCATCTCCTCGCCGAGCACGCTCTGCTCGACCACGTGCTGGATCGCGGCCATCTCCTTGCCCCGGGTCCAGGGCCGGGCGACCGGGATCTCGTAGAACAGGGCAAACTTCATGGCGCGTCCTCCGACGGTCGACTGAATCCGGTTGACAGGCGTCAATGTACTACAGTCCGCGGCGCGGGAGATCACACCGCCCGGGAGAAGCCATGATCGCGGCCCCGAAGCTGCCGACGCCGGTGCGCATCCTCAACGCGTTGGGGCGCCCGCTCGAACGCGTGCTCCCGGCACTCTCGCTCGACCCCGACGGGTTGGAACGCGAGGCCCGCGCGGCGACGGGATTGGAGGACTTCGGCACGGACGCCTACCGCGCCGGGCTCGAACGGCTCACGGCCGACCTCGAGCGGCAGGGGCTCCTGCACAGCCTGGGCCGCCGCATCACGCGCGGCCGGCTGGTCGACGCGCTGGCCACCCGGCTCCGCCTGCAGGACTGGCGGAAGCGACACCCCGAGGTCGCGAAGCAGGAGATCGAACGTCCGATCGTCTTCATGGGAATGGGACGCACGGGGACGACCATCCTGCACGACCTGATGGCCCAGGACCCCGCCAACCGCGTCCCGATGACGTGGGAAGCGGATGCGCCGTGCCCGCCGCCAGAGGCCGAGAGCTACGACACCGACCCGCGCATCGCGGCGAACGAGGCGCAGACGGCCCAGGTCGAACGCCTGATCCCGGGCTTCCGTTCGATGCACCCGATGGGTCCGCTGCTCCCCCAGGAATGCGTGCAGTTGCTGGCGCCGACCTTCGTCTGCATGACCTATCAGATCACCTACCACGTTCCCGAGTACTCCCGGTGGCTGCACGAGGAGGCGGACCTGGGTGCGGCCTACGCCTATCATCGGACCTTCCTCCAGCACCTGCAGTCGCGGAAACCGGGGCGATGGGTGCTGAAGTCGCCGTGTCACCTCTGGCACATCGAGGCGCTTCTGCACGAGTATCCCGACGCGGTCTGCATCCAGACGCACCGGGACCCGCTCAAGATCACGGCGTCGCTCGCTAGCCTCGGCACCACCCTCCAGGCGATGTGCGCACGGCCGGCGCCCGTGAAGGAGCTGGCCGAGCACTGGTCCCACTGGAACCAGGTGGCCTACGAGCGCGGGATGCGCGCCCGCGACGAGGGCCGGGTCGGCCCGGACGGAATCCTGGACGTGGGCTTCCAGGAGTTCATGGGCGACCCGTTCGAGACGATCCGCCGCATCTACGGCTTCGCCGGCCTCGACTTCGGCGCCGAGGTCGAGGAACGGATGCGCGCCTTCCTGGCCGCGAACCCGGGCGACAAGCACGGCAAGCACCGCTACCGGTTCGCCGACACCGGGCTCGACGAAGCCACCGAACGCGCGCGGGTGCGCGCGTACCAGGAACGCTTCCGCATCCCGTCCGAAGACCTCTAGGCTTTTTCCGGCATTCCGATCGGCCACGGAGGTGGCGAGGGGTGGGCGCAGGCGAAGTCAAGCGCAGCGGGGCCACTCGTCTGTTCCCTGTCCCTTGGGTCACCCGAGTGACTCCCGCCACCGGGTGCCGATCAGGGGCGAGCCACGAGCCGGAGCCCACCCCTCGCCACCTCCCCCCGCGAGGCTGACCAGCGAATGCCGGATCAAGGCTAGGTTTCCACCCTGGCGATCGACCCCGTCCGGAATGGCGGTCGACGGAAGGGAGCACCGGAGGGCAGATGGGAGCGGCAGCCTGGCAGACCCTGGGTGGCGTTCCTCCGCGGGCCCTCGTCGATGCGCGTCTGCAATTGCACCACGCGGCGCAGTGGGTGGCGGCTGCCGGGGCGAGCCTTCTCGAAGCGGTCCCCGACGACAGCCATCCGAACTTCGGCTGGGAGGCGGGACGCGCCGCACTCATGGGGCGCGAGATCCCGGGCCCCGCCCCGTTCCGCGTCGGTCTCTCGTTCGCCGACCGCGCGCTGCTCGTGCTTGGTGTGGAGGGCGACGTGCGTGACGCGTTCGCGCTGGATGGGCGGACGCTCGCAGACGTCTCGGCGTGGTTCGAGGACGCCGTCCTCGGCACCGGTGCCGCATTGCCCGAGGGCGGGATCTCGCCACCCGGCTACGCGCTGCCGGCGCACCCGATCGCCCAGGGTGCGGCCTTCACCGCCGACGCGGCCGCGTGCGCGGAGTTGGCGCGCTGGTTCTCGGACGCGGACGCGGTGCTCGGCGACCTCGTCCCGCGCCTCGAAGGCGCCGGCGAAGCCCGCATCTGGCCCCACCACTTCGATCTCGGCACGCTGGCGGCGCTGGAGCGCGCCGCGGACGGAAGCCTGCGCAAGTCGATCGGCGTCGGCCTCTCCCCCGGTGACGACTCGGTCCCCGAGCCGTACTGGTACGTCTCGCCCTGGCCGTACCCCGACCCCGCCGAGTTGCCCGGGCTCGCGGACGGCGGCGTCTGGCACCACCAGGGCTACGTCGCCGCGGTCCTGACCGGGAGCCGTCTCGTCGATGGCGCGGCCACGAGCCAGCCGAAGCGCCTCGAAGACTTCCTGGCCGAGGCCATCCTCGCGTGCGAGGACGCGCTGCGGCGCTGAGTCCCCGGCATTCGGAAGTGCCGGTTCGCGGCAGGTCAGCTCATGCCCTTCGCATACGTGCCCAGGTCGAAGTAGTCGCGCCAGACGCGGATCTTGCCGTTGTCCATCTCGAAGACGCCGGTGCACGGGAGGTCCACGGCCTTGTCGCCGGCCCGGGTGCGGTCGAGCCGCTCCGCGATCACCACGTCGCCGTCCGACACCAGGTGGAGGATGTCCCACTCGGTCTCGGTCCAGGTCGAGATGAAGCCCGCGATCATCTTCTCGACGTTCTCGCGACCCCCGACCGGCCCCGTCGGCATGTTGTGGTACACGCCGTCGTCGGTGAAGTAGCTGGCCAGTTCCTTCGCGTCGAGCCGCGACCAGGCCTGGATGAACTCGCGGATGATCTTCTCGTTGTCCATGTCAATCCTTGCTGTGGCGTCGCTGGGGTCCGCTGCCGCGCGGCAACAGTCCCAGGCCCACGATCTGGTTGAGCGTGTGTAGCGCGTCGTCCAGCGGAATCTCGCTGGTGCGCTCGAGGGCGGTGCGCACGAGCGCCCAGCCGATCTCGAAGAGCACGCTCGCCGCGGTCTCGACGTCGATGTCCGCGCGCACGGTCGCTTCGTGCTGACCCGCCTTCAGGAGTTCGCGCAGCAGGTGACGGATGCGGGTGCGCTGGATGTCGGCCGCCAGCCGGGCGACGCGGCCCTCCACCAGGCTCCCGTTGCCGAACAGCGACGCCTGCAGCAACTCGTCCTGGCCATAGTGGTCGATCGTCATGTCGACCAGCGATCGCAGCTTCTCCGGGACCGTTCCCGCTCCCCCGAGCAGCCCCGACGCGCGGCGCACGAAGCGCTCCACCGAGGCCTCGACGACGGCCAGGTAGACGGCCTGCTTCGACTCGAAGTGGAGGTAGAGGCTGCCCTTGCCGGTGCCGGCGTCCCCGGTGATGTCGTCCACGGTGGTGCGCCGGTAGCCGAAGCGCCGGAAGTGGGCTTCGGCGGATTCGATCAGGCGTTCGGCCGGGTCGGACGTGGACATCCAGGTTCCTCGGGAGCGGTTGCCGATGACTGACCAATATCATAGTCTGGTCAGTAGTCAACGAGGACGCACGATGGCCCTGCCCCGGATCCCGACCCTCCACCTCGACGAGGACCACGACGCCCTGCGCAGTGCCGCGGCTGCGTTCGTCGAGCGCGAGATCCGACCCAATGCGGAGGCCTGGGAGGAGGCCGGCGAGTTCCCGCTGGAGCTCTACCGGAAGGCCGGGCAACTCGGCTTCCTCGGCATGCGGTACGAGGAGCGCTGGGGCGGCAGCGGGCTCGACTTCCTTTCCACCTGTGTGCTCTGCGAGGAACTCGTGAAGGGGGACTCCGTCGGCACCGCGGTCGGGTTGATGGCGCAGTCCGAGTTCGCGCTCTCGGCGCTCGCGGACGAGGCGAGCGACGCGCTGAAGCAGGAGTGGCTGGTGCCCGCGATCCGGGGCGAGCGGATCGGCGCCATCGGCGTCTCCGAGCCGGGTGCGGGTTCCGACGTGGCCGCGATCCGGACGCGGGCCCGCCGCGTCGGCGGCGACTACGTGATCTCGGGCCAGAAGACCTACATCACGAACGGGACGCGGGCCGACTTCGTCACGCTCGCGGTGCGGACCGGAGAGGCGGGTCCCCGCGGCATCTCCCTCGTCGTCCTTCCCACCGACACGGCGGGCTTCGCGGTCGGCCGCCGCCTCGAGAAGCTCGGCGCTCGGGCGTCCGACACCGGCGAGCTGTACTTCGACGAATGCCGGATCCCGGTGACCCACCTCGTCGGCGAAGAGGGGAAGGGCATGCACTACATCCTTTCCCACTTCGGCGGCGAACGGCTCGTGATCGCGGCGTTCGCGGTCGGGATCATGGAGCGGTTGATCGATCTGGGTCTCGACCACGCGCACGAACGCAAGGCGTTCGGGTCCTCGCTGCTCGGCTTCCAGACCTGGCGCCACCGCTTCGCCGAGATGGCGACCCGGCTCGAGGCCACGCGCGCGCTCTGCTACCAGGCCGCGCGTCTGCTGAGCGACGGCGACCCGGCCGGAGACCTGGCGGTCTCGATGGCCAAGTTGCACGCGGCGGAGGCGGTCCAGTCCATCGCGGCCGAGGTGCTGCAGCTCCACGGCGGCCACGGCCAGATCGAGGAGTCGCCCGTCCCGCGTTACTACCGCGACGTCGCCGGCTTCTCCGTCGGAGCCGGGACCTCGGAGATCATGCGGGAGATCATCTCCCGCTCGTTGGCGAAGACCCGGGAGACCCGATGACCGAACCCGAACCCGAGCGCGTAGGGGCGATCGACGCCTGGATGTCCATCATGGCGCCCGAGACCGCGGACCGATGGCCGGATTCCTTCTGGCACATCTTCCGCAAGTACGGCGTCGAGGAGAGGTTCCGCAAGGGCTTCAGCCTCGACCAGATCCTCGCGGAGATGGACGAGGCCGGGGTCGAGATCGGCGTTGCGTCCTCGTTCAAGTTCCTGGACACCTGGGTGGTCGACAACGACGAGACCGCGGCCTACATCGCGCGCGCGCCGGATCGCTTCGTCGGCTGCTTCACCGTGGACATCCGGGACCCGATGCCGGCGATGAAGGAGTTCCGCCGCTGCGTCGAAGAGCTCGGCTATCGCGCGTTCCGGGTCGAGCCGTACCAGTACGGCGACGGCCGCACGACCGCACCGCCGCCGACCGATCGCATCTACTGGCCCTTCTACGTGGCGTGCTGCGAGTACGACATTCCGATCGCGATCCAGGTCGGCCACACCGGGCCGCTGTTGCCCTCGGAATGCGGCCGGCCGATCCATCTGGACGAGGTCGCGCTCACGTTCCCGGAGCTCCGCATCCTGGGCACGCACGTGGGCAACCCGTGGGAGGAGGAGATGATGATCCTCGCCTGGAAGCACCCCAACGTGTACGTGGAGTCCTCGGCGCGCGCGGCGCGCCACTGGCCCGAGCGCCTGAAGGAATTCGCGGGCGGCTACGGCCAGGACAAGATGATCTGGGGCACCGACTATCCGCTGCTGCCGTTCAAGCGGACGGTCGATGACGTCTACGGCTGCGGTTTCTCCGACGTCGCGACGCGCAAGATCCTGCGGGACAACGCCGCGCGTGTGTTCAAGATCGATGTCTGAGCTGCTCGCGCTCGCGCGGGACGACCGCGGCGTCTACCGCCTGACGATCTGCAGGCCCGGGGTCCGCAACGCGCTGAACGGCCAGGCGTTCCGCGAACTCGTGGCCGCCTGTGCCGAGGTGGCCGGCGACGCCTCCGCCCGGGTCCTCGTCCTCAGCGGAGAGGGCAAGGCGTTCTCGGCCGGTGGCGACTTCGCGTCGCTGCAGGAGATGCTGGACGCGGACCGCGCCTGGGCCGTGGAGGAACTCGCCAACGCCAACGCCGGCATCGCGGCGCTGGCGCAGCTCGAGGTCCCGACCGTGGCCGCGTTGAACGGAGATGCGTTCGGGGGCGGGGCCGCCGTCGCGCTCGGCACCGACTACCGCGTGATGAGCGACGGGGCCCGTCTGGGCTTCGTGTTCGCACGGCTCGGACTCAGCGGAGCCGATACCGGCGCGACCTGGTCGCTCTCGCGTCTCGTCGGCCCGAGCCGGGCCCTCGAGATCCTGACCCTCGGGCGCGTCTTCGACGCCGCGCAGGCGCTCGCCGAAGGCCTGGTCACCGAAGTGGTTCCGGCGGACCGCTTCGAGGAGGGCGTGGAGGGCTTCGCCGATCGGCTGGCCGCTCTCGCACCGCTCGCGGCACGGGGCACCAAACGCGCGATCCAGGGGCTCGAGGGTCGAAGCCTCGAGCAGCAGCTCGCGCTCGAAGCCCAGATCCAAGCGGACTGCATCCGCTCCGCGGACTTCCGCGAGGGGCTCGACGCGTTCCAGGACAGACGTCCGCCCACTTTCGGGGGGAAGTGATGGACATCTACCTGTCGCCGGCGCAACTCGACCTGCGCACGGACGTCCGGGCGTTCCTGGACGAGCACTACCCGGAGGAGCGGATCGCGCAGATGGAGCGCGACGAGGAGTATCCCGAGGACTTCTACCGCGCGTGCGCGAAGCGGGGCTGGACCCGGATCCCGGTGCCGAAGGAACACGGGGGTTCCGGCGGCTCGGTGCTCGACCTGTGCGTGTTCGTCGAGGAGGTCGGGCGGACCTCGGTCGCGCTCTCGACGCTCTACATCACCGGCACCATCTTCGGCTCGCACGCGCTCCACATCTGCGGCTCCGACGAGCAGCGAACGCGCTACCTGCCCGACATCGTCAGCGGCGAGAAGCGCTTCGCCCTCGCGATGTCCGAACCCGGAGCGGGCTCCGACTTTGCGGGGATGGAAACGCGCGCCGAACGCGCTGGCGGCGGTTGGCGGATCGAGGGGGTGAAGGGCCCGATCTCGGGCGCCGAGCGCGCCGAGGTCGTCATCACCGCGGCGCGGACCTCGCTCGCGCCCGGGCGGTCGAGGCAGCACGGCATCAGCCTGTTCCTGGTCGACCACAACACGCCGGGGCTGCGCTTCGACCGCAAGCGCTATGCGGGCATGCGCGCCCTGATGGTCAACGAGGTCCACTACGAGGGCGTGGTCGTTCCGGATTCCGCGATGCTGGGCCCCGCGGACGAGGGGTGGCTGAATCTCGCGAAGCTGATGGATCCCGAGCGGCTGGCCAACGCGGCGCAGACGATCGGCGTCGCCCAGGCCGCGATCGACGCCGGGGTTGCCTACGCGAAGGGGCGCCAACAGTACGGCCAGTCCATCAGCAGGTACCAGGCGGTGTCGCATCCGCTGGCCGAGGCCGAGGCCGAGGTCGCGGCCGCGCGGCTGCTCGTCTACGCGGCGGCCCGGAAGCGGGACCTGGAGGGCCCCTGCCCGAAGGAAGCGTCGATGGCCAAGATGCTGGCCAACAACGTGGCGGCCCGCGCGACGAGCGCGGCATTGCAGTGCGCTGGAGCCCGCGGTTACGAACGCGATTCCCCGTTCATGCGCCGCGTCCTCGAGGTCCGCGGCTGCGAGCTGGGCGGTGGCACCAGCCAGATCCAGCGCAACATCATCGCCCGCTTCATGGGGATGGGATGAAGGCCCTGGTCTACCAGGGGCCGGGCGAGATCTGCCTCCAGGAGATCGCCGCGCCGGTTCCCGGCGCCGACGAGGTCCTGCTCCGGGTCGATGCGGCCGGGGTCTGCGGGACCGACCGGCACATCGTCGGTGGCGCGCTCGGCGTCGCGCCCGGGACGGTTCCGGGCCACGAGATCGCGGCGACCGTGTTGGCCACGGGCGCCGAGGTGGAGGGCTTCGCGCCGGGCGAGCGGGTGGCGTCGTTCGGCCAGGTGACGTGTGGCCGATGCGCCGCCTGCCGCGCCGGGGCGTCCAACCGCTGCCGCCGGCCGACCGTGTTGGGAATGGGACGACAGGGCGGATTCGCCGAGCAGATCGCGCTCCCGCCGCGGTGCCTGATCCGACTGCCCGAGGCCGTCGAGAGCCCGGTGGGTGCGATCGCGACCGACGCGATCGCGACGCCGCTGCACGCGCTCTGGACCGTGGGCCGCCTGCGCCCGGGCGAGACCGTGGTGGTGATCGGGGCCGGGGGGCTGGGCCTGCACGCGATCCAGCTGGCGCGTCTCGCAGGCGCCGCCTGTGTCGTCGCGGTGGACGCGTCGCCGGCCGCGCGCGAGGCGAGCCTCGAGGTGGGCGCCGACGCGGCGCTGGATCCCGCGGACGAGGAGGAGCCGGTGCGAGCCCTCCGCCGGCTCGCCCCGGGCGCGACGCTGGCGCTCGAGTGCGTGGGCCGCGCCGAGACCGTGGAACTCGGGATCGCCGCGTTGGCGCCGGGCGGTCGCCTGGTCGTCGTCGGCGTCGGGTCCGACTGCCCGCGTCTGCCTCCGCTCGCGAAGTTCATCGGGGCGGAACTCGCCGTGCTCGGATCGTTCGGGTCGACGCTCGACGAGATCGAAACCGTCCTCGATCTCGTCGAGCGCGGTCGTCTCGACGTCTCGCGGTCGGTGCGGCGCGAGGTGCCGCTCTCCGAGGCCGCGTCGATCTTCTCGGAACCGGCGGGTCCGGCACGGACGGTGATCCTGCCCTGAATCGAGGTGTCCACGAAATGAGCGACGACGTCCTGGTCGCGGTGTCCGATGGCGTCGGCACCGTCACCCTGAACCGCCCCGAGCGCCTCAATACGCTGGCCATCCCGACGGTCGGCCGGCTCGTCGAGGCGCTCGGGGAGGTCGCGGCTGCGGACGCGGTCCGGGTGGTGGTGCTGGCCGGAGCCGGCCGCGTCTTCTGCGCCGGAGCCGATCAGGCCGAGATGGTCGAGCGGGCCCCGCACGAATGGGAACCCATCGTCCGCTGCTACCTCGACCCGATCCGGGCGATCGTGGGGATGGACAAGCCCGTCATCGCCGCACTGCAGGGCGATGCGGTCGGCGGTGGCCTCGGCCTGGCGCTCGCGTGCGATTTCCGGATCGCGGCGGACGGGATCCGGATGGGCGCGCCCTTCACGCCGATCGGACTGGCGGGCTGCGACATGTCGGCGGGCTGGTTCCTGCCGAGGCTCGTCGGGCTCGGGACCGCCACCGAGTTGATGTTCACCGGCCGGCTGGTCGAGGCCGCCGAGGCTCGCGAGATCGGCCTCGTGCATCGGACCGCGGATCCGGCCGCATTCCCGGGCGAGGTCGAAGCGTTGGCTGCCCAGCTGGCCGCTGGCCCGCCGATCGCGCAGCGCTGGACCAAGCGCGCGATCCACCACTCGCTGGGCGTCGACATGGCTTCCGAGTTCGAGTTCGAGATCTTCGCGCAGGTGCAGTGCATCCAGAGCGACGACCACCGCGAGGGCGTTCGAGCGTTCCGCGAGAAGCGCCTGCCCGTCTTCCGGGGACAGTGAGATGGCCGAACCCGACTTCTACCTGAGCGACGCGCAGCGCGAGCTCCAACGGGCGTTGCGCGAGTTCGTCGCGAACGAGATAGCCCCGCTGGCCACCCGATGCGACGCGGACGAGCACTTTCCGGTCGAGTTGTTCCCGAAGATGGGCGCGCTCGGCTACCTGGGTCTGGGTTTTCCCGAGGCGTCCGGCGGCTCGGGCGGGAGCTGCCTCGACTACGCGATCCTGTGCGAGGAGCTGGCCCGCGGGTCGGGCGGGATCGCGCTCGGCATCTACGTGCACATGGCGCTGGCGTGCGCGGCGCTCGAGAGCTTCGGCTCCCCCGATCTCCGCCGCGCGTGGTTGCCAGGGGCCTTCGCAGGCGAGCGGATCGGCGGTTGGGCGTTCGCCGAGGCGGGGGCGGGTTCCGATGCCGGCGCGATCGCGACCCGTGCGGTGGCCGACGGCGACGCGTTCGTGATCAACGGATCGAAGACCTTCATCACGAACGCGCCGATCGCGGACTTCCTCGTCGTCGTCGCGTCGACCGCGCCGGAGAAACGGCTGAAGGGTCTCTCGCTGTTCCTGGTCGAGTGTGACCGCCCGGGATTCCGGGTCGAGGCCTCCCTTTCCAAGCTCGGCGTACGGGCCTCCGAGATGGGCACGCTCGCGTTCGAGGATTGCCGGGTGCCGCGGGGAAACCTGATCGGCCGCGAGAACGGCGGCTTCCTCGACGCGCTGGCGACCCTGACCCTGGGCCGCATCGCGTCCGCGGCCTTCGCGACCGGCGTCGCGCGCTCTGCCTACGAGGCGACGCTCGGATACGTGGCGGAGCGGGTCCAGTTCGGCCAGCCGATCGGCAGCTTCCAGGCCGTGCGCTTCGGGGTCGCGGACATGGCGCTCCAGATCGAGGCGGCCCGGCTCCTGTGCCACCGCGCAGCCGCCGCGGCCGACCGCGGGCTCCCGCACGGACGCGAGGCGTCGATGGCCAAACTCTACGCGACCGAGGCCTGCACCCGGATCGTCGAACGCGCCCTCCACTACCACGGTGCGGCCGGCTACATGAGCGAGTCGCCGATCCAGCGCTACTACCGCGATTGCAAGGTCTTCGAACTCGGCGAGGGTTCGAGCGAACTCCAGCGCAACATGATCGCGCGCGAGCTCGGCCTCTAGCGCGGCTGGCCCGCGATGCCCAGGACTGCCGCGCCCAGGCCGGCCAGTACCCAGACGATCATGGCTCCGGTCGGGAGGTCGAAGAGGGCCGAGAGCGCCAGACCGACCGCATAGCCGATGGCGCCCAACGTGTAGGCCACCGGCAGCTTCCGCTCGGGCGGAAGCCGGCGCGTGGCGACCGCGGGCACGATCAGGCTGGCGAACACCAGGTAGACGCCGACCAGCTGGACCGAGGCCGTCACCGTCACCGCGAAGAGCAGGTAGAAGCCCGCCCGGCCGAGACGCTCGCGCGCGCCGAACCAGACGGCCAGCACCAGCGCGTAGAGCACGGCCACCGGCAGCAGCGTTCCGAACTCGACCCACAGGATCTGGCCGACCAACAGGTCGCGCAGCTGCTCGCCGCCGTGCGGGTCGCCGGCCAGCAGCAGGATGCTGCCGGTCGCGGCCAGCACGAACAGGATGCCGATCAGGGCCTCCTGCACGTCGCGGAAGCGCCGTTCGGTCCACGTCAGCAGCAGCGCGCCCGCGATCGCGGCGCCGCCGGCCGCGATCTGCACGCCGAAGCCCGCGAGGTGGAGGTCGAGGCGCTCGGCCGCGATGACACCAAGCCTCGAGATCTGGGCCACCGCGAGGTCGATGAAGATGATGCCGCGCCCGAGCACCTCCTGGCCGAGCGGGACGTGGGTCGCGAGCACCAGCAGGCCCGCCACGAGTGCCGGCCCCAGGATGGAGAGGTCGAGGGCATCGACGTTCACGGCTTCGTTTCCAGGAGCGTGTCGATGAGGATATCGAACATCGCGAACAGGTCGTCGGCACCGGGCACCGCGCCGGGGGCGTGGGGCAGGACCACGGCGGGGACGCCGGTCCGCTCCGAGAGCCAGTCCGAGGCCTGCCCCGACTGGTAGCTCGCGCGGACGATCGCGCGCACGTGGCGATGGGCCAGGGTGTCGAGCAGTTCTGCGAGGTGCCCCGCGGTCGGCGGGATGCCGGGCTTCGGCTCCAGATGGGCCACGACGTGCAGCCCCAACCAGTGCGCGGCGTAGACCCAGGCCAGGTGGTGCGTCACGACTTCGGCTCCGCGAAGCGGCGCCGCGCGAAGCTCCCAGCGGGCGATCGCGTCGGACCAGCGCTTCGAGAAGGCCGCGTGGCGCTGCTCGTAGCTCGCGGCGCCCTCGGGGTCGATCTGGGCCATCCGGCGGGCGATCTCGTCGGCGACCCGAGCGATGTTATGCGGGTCCGTCTGCGTGTGCGGGTTGCCCCGCGGATGGATGTCGCCCGCGGCCCGGTCGAGCTGGGTCGGCACGTCGAGCATCGGCACGATCCTGGCGACCTCGAGGTGGCCCGGCTTGCCCGGCTGCACGCGCGGGTTGCGGCCCTTGCGCAGCAGGACCGGGAGCCAGCCGATCTCGAGATCGGCTCCTCTGCAGACGAGCAGGTCCGCCCGCCGCACCTTCGCGATGATGCTCGGACGGGCCTGGATGTAGTGGACGTCCTGCTGCGGCGTCGTCGCACTGTAGACGTCCACGCGGTCGCCCCCGATCTCGCGGGCCACGGCGGCCCAGACGGGTTCGCAGGCGAAGACGCGCAGTCCGGCGCTCGCCGGGGCGGCACCACCCAGCAGGCCCAGCGCCAGCAGCAGCGCCGCGGTGCGGGGGGCCAATCGTCCGCCAGCGGTGCGGACCCGGGACCGGAGAACGGGACGATCAGAATTCGTGTGCGCCATGGGATCCGATGCTCATGATGTATTGGAGGAAGAAGAGGTTGTCGTCGCCGAGCCCGCCGCCTTCGTGGCTGACCTGGAAGCGCAGGCGGCTGAACTCGCTGTTGGAGAAGTCGATCATCGCGCTGGCCTTCCACGGCGACAGGTCGTCGCGCAGGAGGGCCGTGGCGGCCGGGTCGGACACGTCGTTCGACGAGAAGACCTGCCCGTACCGGACCCCGGCGCGCCAACGCGGGACGAATTGATAGGTGCCCTGGACGTAGAAGCCGTGGCCCCGGCCGCGGTAGTGGCCGTCGGAGGGTGCGCCCTCCATGCCGAGTCGTCCGCGTTCGCGCCGGATCAGGTATTCGGTCTGGAAGATGAAGTTGCGCTCTCGCACGTTTCCACCGGGTGCCCACTTCCAGACGAGGTCGGCTGCAAGGATGTCGCTCTGCCCCGTGAACGAGAGGTTTCCGTTCGCGCCCTCGCTGATCCGCCCGCGCGGGTTCGTGCCCAGGTAGGAAAGGCCAGCCCGCCAGCTGTGGCTGTCGCCGACATCGCCGCCGAGCTTCACGAACAGGGACCGCGAGCCCACGCCGCGGTGGCCGTGGCCAGCACCCGGGAAGCCGTCGCCCGAGAAGAGTTCGCCCCCGAGTTCGAGATAGGTATCGGTAGGCGCGACCCAGCTCACCTGGATCCCCGCATCGAGCAGCTGGTTCCCGAGCAAGGCCTCGTAGGCGAGGGGCTGATCCACGAAGTCCCAGACATGGGAGTGCCGGGCGTTCTGGTAGCCGATCGCCGAGAAGAACTGCCCGGCCTTGACCGTGAAGCCTGCAGGCAGCGCCAGGGTCTCGAGGTAGGCCTCCTCGAGCTCGATGCTCGTCGAACCGTTCTCCTGGTTCAGCGCGAAATCGACGAAGCCGTAGAACTGATCGTCGATGTTGGCGCTGATATCGAACTCGGTCTCGCTCAGCGAGAGGCCCTTCGGGCCGCGCCCGGTCTCCTCGCCGAGCAGGAAGCCCGGAATCTGCCGGAACCCTTCCGGGCCGGTGAACGCCGCATAGCGGCCCTGGAGGATGGTGCTGAAGGCCGGGTTGAACGCGCTGGCGCTCGACTGCGGGGCGGCCGGAGCGGCAGCGGCGCGTTCGGCGCCCTGCGCGGCCGACTGCGCGCCCCGCGCGGCCAACTGCGCGCCCTGCGCGACGGATTGCGCGCCCTGCGCGACGGATTCGGCCACCTCCACGCGTCGTTCGAGGGCCGCGATCCGGCTCTCGTAGTCTTCGCGCATCCGCGCGATCTCGGCGCGCAGCGCATCGAGGCCTGTGTCCCCGGCCGCCGCCGCGGGCGCAGCCGGGACCAGCGTGGCCACCAGGACCACGAGCACGAGGGAGGCGAGCCGGAAGGGACCGGCCCGCCACGGGTCGTCACGCCCGGAGGCGTCACGTCGGGAATCGGGGTGCGGGGAACCGCGGAGTGCGCTGTGTGCGCGCATGATGATCTCCCAGGGTGCCGGTGCGGCCGCACCGCCTCGCGGGGTGCCGGCGCCGGCGTGGGGCCCCGGGCTGTCCATCCGGGCACGGGTGCCGGATGGCGGAAGGCCGGGGGCCGTCAGCGGGTGTGCGGGAACCGGGCCCCGGGAGGCGCGCGCGGCTGGGCCGGCTGGACCGTCACCAGGGCGGGCCGCGGGGTCGCCTCGGGTGCGCGAGCGGTCTGGCGGCCGGGCGGAGGCCGGACCCCTTCGTCCTTCACCACCGGCAGCGCCGATGGCGAGGCGTGGCTGCAGATCGCGCAGGGCGCCGTTGCCCCCTCCGGGTGGGCGTGGACCGCACTCACCGAGCCGAGGGAAACCGCGGCCGCGACGAGCAATGCAGTCAGCGTCCATGCGCGCGGTCGGTTGTTGCGGCGTCGGCGGTGCGAACCCATCGCATCCTCGTCCGGGGTCTCGGCCGGCCATCATAGCGCCCGGACGGCGAATCGTCGCGGCGGTGGCCCGGGCGGCGGCGTACGTTGCCGTGAAGAAGAGCCGGGAAGAACGCAGATCAGCCCCTCCACCGCTTGTGCAATCCGCTGCGGAGGACAAGACTGTGGCGGTTCCGTTCCTGTTGATGTCCCCCCCTGGAGATGTCATGCGCGTCGGTGTTCCGAAGGAGCCGCCTGACGAGGCTCGTGTCGCGGCCGTCCCGGACGCGGTCGCGAAACTCGCCCGGGCCGGCCTCGAACTGCACCTCGAACGCGGAGCCGGCGTGGCGAGCGGGTTCCCGGACGAGGCCTACGAAGAGAAGGGCGCCGTCCTCGTCGACCGCCGGGCCGCGCTCGGCTGCGAGATCGTGCTCGCGGTGCGTCGGCCGGAGCCCGCCGAACTCGGCAGCGGCACCGTGCTCGTCTGCTCGCCCGACCCGCTCCGCGATGCGCCCGGGATCGCGGCTCTCGCGGCTCGCGGTGTGACCTGCCTCGCGCTCGAGCTGCTGCCCCGCATCAGCCGCGCGCAATCGATGGACGTCCTCTCCTCGATGGAGAGCATCGCCGGGTACAAGGCGGTGCTGTTGGCGGCCGCGACGCTTCCGAAGCTCTTCCCGTTGATGATGACCGCGGCCGGTACCGTGCGGCCCGCGCGGGTGTTCGTGCTCGGCGCCGGGGTCGCGGGGCTGCAGGCGATCGCCACCGCGCGCCGTCTCGGTGCCGTGGTCGAGGCCTACGACATCCGCGCGGACACCCGGGAGCAGGTGGAGAGCCTCGGCGCCGGCTTCGTCGCGTTCGACCTCGGCACCGGCGACATGCAGGACGAGGGCGGCTACGCGCGCGATCTCGACGAGTCGCAGAAGGCGCGTCAGGCGGAGCTGATGGCCGAGCGGATCCAGACGAGCGACGTCGTGATCACGACCGCCCGGGTCCCGGGCCGCAGGGCGCCGGTGCTGGTGCCGGCGGAGGTCGTCGCCGGGATGAAGCCAGGCTCGGTCGTCGTCGATCTCGCGGCCGACTCCGGCGGAAACTGTGCGCTGACCGAGCCCGGCGCGGACGTCGTGCGCCACGGCGTGACGATCCTCGGCCCGACGAACCTCTCGGCCACGGTCGCCCAGACGGCGAGCATGCTGTACGCCAACAACCTGATCCACTTCCTGGACGAGCTGATGGAGGAGGGCGCCGTGAAGCTCGATCTCGAGAACGAGCTGATCTCGGGCACGCTCGTGTGCAGCGACGGGGAGGTGACGAACGAGCGCGTCCGGGAGGCCCTGCTGTGATCGATCTCACCGGCGCGGACCTGATCGGATCGATCACGATCCTGGTGCTGTCCATCTTCCTCGGCTTCGAGTTGATCTCCAAGGTGCCGCCCACGCTGCATACGCCGCTGATGAGCGGCGCCAACGCGATCTCGGGCATCACGATCGTGGGTGCGCTGCTGGTGGCGAACGTGGAGCTGGACACCGGCCACGACGTCGTCGCGGCGGCGCTCGGATTCGTGGCGCTCGTCATCGCGACGATCAACTGCGTGGGCGGCTTCATGGTCACCGGCAGGATGCTGGAAATGTTCAAGAGCCGGAAGGACGACTGAGCGATGGAGTGGATGCGTCACGCTTCCGACCTCGGCTACCTGGTCGCAGCGGCTCTCTTCGTGTTCGGGTTGAAGAACCTGGGGTCGCCGCGCACCGCGGTTCGCGGCAATCAGCTCGGCGCCGTGGGCATGCTGGTCGCCGTCCTCGTCACGCTGCTGCGGATGGGCGTCGGCGAGGGCTTCATCGGCGCGCCCCTGATCGTGGGCGGGCTCGCGGTGGGCGCCGCCATCGGGGCGCTGATGGCCCGGCGCGTGCAGATGACGAGCATGCCCGAGATGGTGGCGCTGCTGAACGGCTTCGGTGGCGCGGCGTCGGCGCTCGTGGCGCTGTCGGGGTTGGTGAGTTTCGACCTCGCCCATTGGACCACCCTCGACCCGGCCGGCCACGGGGCCGTGCCCATCGAGCCGGCGTGGTCGGTCTTCCTGGTGGCGGCCGGCGCCAGTTCGATCGTCGGCTGGGCCACCTTTACCGGCAGTGTCGTCGCGATGATGAAGCTCTACGGCACGTTCCGCCGGAACCTGGCATTCCCGGGCATCAACGTGGTCAAGGTGGCCCTTCTCGTCGTCGGCGTCGCGTTCGGCTACGAGATCTGGGCCAGCGGGCCCGGGACCGTCTCCGTGGTCGGAATCGTCGTCTCCGCCAGCGTGCTCGGCATCCTGTTCGTGGCGCCGATCGGGGGCGCGGACATGCCGGTCGTGATCTCGTTCCTGAACTCGCTGTCGGGCGTCGCGGCCGCGACCACGGGCTTCGTCGTCGACAACACCGCCCTGATCATCAGCGGCTCGCTGGTCGGCGCCGCCGGGTTGATCCTCACCGCGATCATGTGCAAGGCGATGAACCGCCCCTTCATCGACGTGATGTTCAAGGCGTACGGCGCACCCAGCGGCGGTGCCGCGCCCGGCGAGAAGCGCACCGTGCGGGGCTACGAGGCGGAGGAGGCTGCGCTGGTCTTCGACGGTGCCCGCTCCGTGATCATCGTCCCCGGCTACGGAATGGCGGTCTCCCAATCGCAGCACGTCGTCCGCGAGTTCGCGGAGGCGCTCGAGCGCCTCGGGGCCGACGTGAAGTTCGCGATCCACCCGGTGGCGGGCCGCATGCCGGGCCACATGAACGTCCTGCTCGCGGAGGCGAACCTGCCCTACGAGCAGCTCGTCGAGCTCGACGACATCAATCCGTACTTCAGCGAGTGCGACGTGTGCCTGGTCGTCGGGGCGAACGACACGATCAATCCGGCGGCCCGGACCGACCCGACGGGGCCGCTCGGCGGCATGCCGATCCTCGACGTGGAGAAGGCGCGCACGGTGATCATCGTGAAGCGTTCGCTCTCCCCCGGCTATGCCGGCGTCGACAACGACCTCTTCTACCGTCCCTCGACGATGATGCTGTTCGGCGACGGCAAGGCGAAGCTCACGGAGCTGCTGGCCGCGCTCAAGGAGTTGTAGCCGGATCAGGGCGAGGCGAACCGGAAGACGCCCTGGTCGATGACCACGTCGCCGTCCTGGTTCCTGGTCTGGAAGCGGGCCTCGCTTCCCTCCACCCACATCGCGACCACGAGGTCGTCGCCGGGCATCACGGGCTTGGAGAAGCGGGCGTCCATCGCCCCGAAGCGCGCGGGATCGCTGCCGCAGAGTGCGTGCAGCAGTGCGCGGCCGGTGAAGCCGTAGCTGCACAGGCCGTGCAGGATGGGGCGCTCGAAGCCGCCCATCTTCGCGAACGCGGGGTCCGAGTGCAGCGGGTTGCGGTCGCCCGACAGCCGGTAGATCAGCGGTTGATCCATCCGCGTGGTGTAGCGGACCTCGTGGTCCGGTTCGCGGGCCGGCAGTTCCCAGGTCGGAGAGGGCCCGCGTTCGCCGCCCCAGCCGCCTTCGCCGCGCAGGAAGGCCGTCATCTTCGTGCGGAAGAGCAGCTTGCCGGTGGCGATGTCGACCGACTCGGACAGCATCTCCACCGAGGCCGCCTTGCCCTTGTCCCAGATCGCGCCGATCCGGCCCGTGCTCTCGATCTCGCCTTCCGGCGGGATCTCGCCCAGCAGCTCGATGCCCTGCGCGCCGTGCAGCATCAACGCGGGATTGAACGAACCGAGCTTGTCGAACGGGACGCCGCCGCCGCCGAGCACCACCGCCATCGTCGGCAGCACGCGTTGCGGCGTGTCCTGGGTGTTCTCGGTGGTGAAGGCGAGTTCGTCGGTGCCGGCGCCGACGCCCAGGGCGTAGAGGAGCGCGTCCTTGGACGTCCAGGAACGCCGCGTGGGTGTTCCCTCGAGACCGACGGCTTCGGGATTGATGGGCATGGGGATCTCCTGATCGGGTGGTTGGTTGGGGTGGGCGGGCCGAGCCTGAACCCAGGTCACGATCCGGTAGAGCACGGTCCCGCGCGAGACCACGCGGCCACCGGCGGCACAGGCGACGTCGAAGTCGGTCCAGAAGATGGCGCCGTCGCGCTGCACGCAGCGGCCGAAGGCGACGAGGTCGGCCTCCGCGGCCGAGGCGCCAGGTTCTGGAGCCGGATGGAAACGGTCGAGGCCTTGTACGGACCGGGGCCCGTTTCGGCCCAGGAGCCCATCGCACCGGTCGTGTCGAGGAGCGCCAGCATTGCGCCTTCGTGGACGCCGCCGGCCAGGTCCGCGTTCTCGGGCGCATCGGGCATGACCCGCCGCGAGGTTCCGCCGGTCAGGTGTTCGACCCGGATCCCGCATTGGCCGATGAACGGGACCTTGCCGATGTGCGGGCCCATCGGGCCCGGATCGCTCTCGCCGTGGTCGCCGGCCGACGCGGCCGCCAGGTAGCTCACCTGCATCTGGGCCGTGTGCCAGGGGCCCGACTCCGGGCCGAGTGCGGCGTGGGCGACCGCCCGGCCGCCGATGGCGCCGAGCGACGCGGCACAGCCGCCGTGCAGGGCCTTGCCCGGGTTCGAATTCTCGTCCCGATACGAGAGCACGAGGCGTGCGCGCGACGCGTCGAGATGTTCGAGGCGAACGCCCAGGAAGCTGCTGTCGGGCGAGTCTTCCACCCAGTCGCGAATCTCGTCCATCGGCCGGGCTCCTCATCGTTCCGGGATCAGGCACGAGTGGATCGACTCGTCGTCCGGGATCTGGCGGGCGAGCGTGCGGATCGCCAGTTCCGCTTCGCGAAGATCGAAATCGTGGGTGTGCATGCGTTCGATCGGGACCTTGCGCGACTCGATCAGGCGGATCGCGTTGGCGTAGCCGCTGCTCGTCACGCCGATCGCTCCCTTGATCGTCACTTCCTTCATCACGATCTTGTCCGAGACGAAGCCCGGGATCTCCTTGAAGCCCTTCACGCCGGCGAGGACGACCGTGCCGCCCATGCGCACGTAGTCGAGGGACTGCGCGACCGGCTCCGTGGCGTAGGACGAGACGTCGACCACCACGTCGGCCCCCCGTCCGTCGGTCAGTTCCCGGATGCGCGTGCGCGCGTTCTCGTTCTCGACGTCGACCGTGGCATCGGCGCCGAACCCGCGCGCGAGCGCGAGTTTGTCGCAATCCGCCGCGAGCCCGGTCACGATGATCTTCGCCGCGCCGGCCTCGCGGCAGGCGAGCACGCTCGCGAGCCCGCGCTGCCCGGGCCCCAGGATCACCACGGTGTCGCCCGGCCCGGTCTGCGGGATCTCGACCGCCCAGCGGAAGCCCGCGCCGAGGGGATTGAACATCACCGCGGTCGAGGCCGGGAGCGCCGGATCGACCTTGTGCACCACGCAATTCGGATCGAGGTACATGTACTGGGCGTAGGAGCCCCAGAGCCCCGGGGCCTCCGAGAGCGGGATGTAGGAATAGATCCGCCGCTGGTCGCAGAGATGGTACGCGCCGCCGAGGCATGGGCGGCAGTGGCGGCACGAGAGCATCGTCTCCACCGCGATGCGGTCGCCCACGTCGACGCCCCACCGCTCCGCCGCGCGGTCGCCGACCTTGGCCACCACGCCGAGGGGCTCGTGCCCCGGAACCACCGGCATCGGCGTGCGCAGCACGCCCTCGTACTGCTCGTAATCGCTGCCGCAGATCCCGCAGGCCTCGATCCGGACCAGCCCGGAGTCGTCATCGATCTCGGGCAGCGGCAGATCCATCGGCTCGAGGGTGCGCGGCGCCGTCTGCACCATCGCGAGACTCGTCTTCGGAAGTGTCATGGGGTTCCTGCCGTGCCGCGCCGGCCGCGCGCCTAGCGATGTCCGCCTCGGGGCCGGCATCGCCCGGTCCGGAAGGCCATGGTAGAGCGTCGCGTACGCCGGGGCCTCCCTCGGCCGCAGCCCGGAGGGGATCCGCGTCGGGCCAGGCCGGGCGCGGTTCGGCGACCGTGGTCCGTGTATCCGGCGCGGATGTGCGTACAATGGCGTCTCGCGATCCGCGATCCGCTGAACGCGGCTCGCGACGGAGGGAGTCCGCGATGGAATTCGACCTGATGACCGGGGGCCTGACCTGGAACGAGAGCGCGGCGTTGGCCGTCGATCTCGAGGCCGCCGGCTTCTCCGGGATGTTGTTCACCGAGGCCGGCAACGTGCCCTGGATGATGATCCAGGCGGCCGCGATGGCGGCACCGACGCTCACCTTCACGACCGGGATCGCGGTCGCCTTCCCGCGCAGCCCGATGATCTCGGCCCAGGTGGCCTGGGAGATGGCGCGCAATACCGAAGGCCGCTTCCGGCTCGGCCTCGGCAGCCAGGTGAAGGGCCACGTCGAGCGCCGCTATGGCGCGGTCTTCGACAAGCCGGCGCCCCACATGCGCGACTACGTCGGCGCGGTGAAGGCGTGCCTCCGCGCGTTCCGGGGCGAGGAGAAGCTCGCGCACGAGGGGCCGTACTATGCCCTGAGCCTGCTGCCGGCGCAGTGGGCGCCGCCGCGTCACGACTTCGAGGACGTCAAGATCGACATCTCCGCGGTCGGTCCGATGATGTGCCGGGTGGCGGGCGAGCTGTGCGATGGCCTCCACGTCCACCCGATGCACTCGATGCCCTACCTCGAGAACCGGCTGCTTCCGGCCGTGGCCGAGGGCGCGGCGCGCGCCGGGCGCAGCGCCTCCGACATCGACCTGATCGTCCCCGTCTTCGCGATCCCGGGCGATACGCCCGAAGAACGCGCGCGGGCGACCCAGGTGGCGCGCACCCAGATCGCGTTCTACGGCTCGACCCGCAACTACGCCTTCCAGTTCGACGACCTCGGCTTCCCCGGGACCACCGAGAAACTGGGCCGCCTGATGAAGGCCGGCGATGTCGCCGGCATGGCCGGCACGATCACGGACGAGATGCTGGGCTACTTCAGTGTCTCCGCGCGCTGGGACGACCTGGCCGACGCGCTCCGCGACCGTTATGCCGGCATCGCCACCCGCGTCGTGAGCTACCTCGCGATGGACGACATCCGGCGCAACCCGGCGAACCTCGTGCGCTGGGGCGAGATCGCGAAGGCGCTACGGGCCGGCTGAGCCGCCGCCACCCGGCTACAGCGCGTAGAGCCGCTTCGCCTCGCTGCGGAGTTCCTCGCGGAAGTCCGGGTGCGCGATCTCGATCAGCCTCGCCGCGCGCTCGGCCACCGTCTTGCCCCGCAGCTCCGCGATGCCGTGCTCGGTGACCACGTAGTCCACGTAGGTGCGCGGCACGGTCACCGGGGTGCCGGGCGGGAGCCCCGCCACGATGCGGCTCACGCGCTCGCCCGTCGATGTCGGCACCGCGCTCGAAGGCACGACGCTCACGCTCCTGCCGCCGCGCGAATAGGCGCCCGCGAGCATGAACACGGTCTGGCCGCCGACCCCGGTGTAGGGCCGGTGGTCGAAGCTCTCGGCCGCGACCTGGCCGCCCAGGTCGACCGTCATTGCGTTGTTGATCGTGACGAAGTTCTCGATCTGGATCAGCCGGCGCAGATCGTCGGTATACCCGAAGTCGTAGAGCTCGAAGACCGGGTTGCCGTCGATCTTGGCCATCTCGGCGTCCGAGAGCGCCACGAGCGCACTGCCCACCACCTTGTGCTTGTGGATCGTCTTGTAGCGGCCGGTGACGACGCCCTGCTCGACGAGGTCGGCGATGCCGCCGGTAATGAGCTCGGTCTGGACGCCCAGGTCGTTGCGGAAGCCCAGGTACGGCGCGACGGAAGCGGAGACGGTGCCCACGCCGAGCTGCAGCGTGTCGGCGTCGTTCACGAGCTCGGCGGCGACCAGGTTGCAGATGACCTCGGTCGTGGCGACCTCCTCGTCGCTGGGCGGAGCGTCCGGCACGCCCCCGGTCTGCTCCTCCGCCTCCACGAAGAAGTCGATCTCGTCCACGTGCACGTGGTTCTCGCCGCCGGTGCGGATGAAGTCGGGCTGGATCTCGGCGAGCACGAGCTTCGCGCTGCGCACCAGCGTGCCCGAGAACCAGACCCCGGGGCCGAAGCTGCAATATCCCCGCTCGTCGGGCGGCGAGACCGGCACCAGGTAGACGTCGGGCTCCGGGCTCCAGCCCGGAGGCACCTGGTATTCCATCCAGCGGCCGACGGGGAGGTAGCTCGTCTGCCCGGCCAGGCACGCGGCGCGGTTGGCCGTGGTCGCGTAGTTGTCCACCAGGTGGATCGCGCCCGCCCAACGCGGATCCGTCCAGGGGAACAACGCCGCGGGATGATCCACGCGGATGTCGCGCAGTTCGCCCCGCCCGGCGCGCTCGGCGAGACCGCGGCACAGCGTGTAGGGCGTGCACGAGAACGGCGCCGCAGCCACGACGCTGCCCGACGCGATGTGGGCGACCGCGGTCCCGAGCGGCACGAGCTTCGCTCCGAGGCGGTTGCCGAGGTCCGGATCGGGCATGTGGGCCTCCTCGGTGATGGCGCATTCTATGACGGGGGTCGGCGGAAAGGGGAACGCGAACCCGCCACCCGGCTGCAGGTCGTCCGATCGAGGCTCACGATGGCCCGCGCGGATGCTGGGGCAGGCCGTCGTCGATCACGGTCCACGGGGCCTTCTCGGACACCCAGATATGGCCGGCCGGTCGGACCCCGGGGTCCCCATCGAGCGTCCCGGCGCGCACCGTGATGAGACCCGGCGGGGCCGGGAAGTGCTTGAAGAGCGGCGATCCGCACCGCGTGCAGAAGTGCCGGCGGTTGCCGGGCGACGATTCATGGAAGCCCACCGCCTCTTCGCCGGCGACGACGCGGAAGTCCTCGCGCCGGACGAAGAGGCTCGTGTTCAACGACGAGCCGGTCGCGCGCCGGCACTCCTCGCAGTGACAGTGCATCATCCCGACCGGGTCGCCCCCGATCTCGTAGCGGACCGTTCCACACAGGCAGTGTCCGGTGATCATCCCTCCTCCTCCTCCTACGCGTACGTCCGGCCTCCCGGGAGGCGCGGCCAGGCTGGCAGTTCGTTCCCAACGCAAGGATACTGCGGAAACGTGCTGATTTGACGGTCCGTCAATCGCGTCGCCGCTGGGCTCGGGCGTGAGCATGACGGGAAGCGCACACCGGAGGGGCCGAAACGACATGACCGAGATCCACTACGAATCCGACGCGGACCCGGAGGCCATCGCGGGCGAAAGCATCGCCGTCGTGGGATACGGCAACCAGGGCCGCAGTTGGGCGCTCAACCTGCGCGACTCCGGTCTGGCGGTGTCGGTGTGCGTCCGTGCCGACGCCTCGCGCGACCAGGCCGAGCAGGACGGGTTCGCGACCCACGACGTCGGGCAGGCCTCGGAGGCCGACATCGTGTGCGTGCTCGTCCCCGACGACGTCATCCCCGGGCTGGGCCTCGAACGCACGGAAGGCTCGCTCACGATCGTCGCCAGCGGGTACGCGTTCGCGTTCGACCGCTTCGTCCCGCCGGGCGATCTCGGAATGGTCGCGCCGCGGATGCTCGGGCCCGAGGTGCGCAGCTGTTACGAGGAAGGCGTCGGCTTCATCTCGGCGGTCGGCGTGCACCGGGACGCGACCGGCCGCGCGCTCGCGCGGACCCTGGCGATCGCCCACGCGATCGGGGGTCTGCGTCAGGGCGCGATCGCCCTCACCCCGACCCAGGAGGCCGTGCTGGACCTGGCGGTCGAGCAGGTGCTCTCACCGGCGCTGACGCACGTGAACGCCGCGTTCGTCGGCACCATGCTAGGCCAGGGGATCCCGTTGGAGGCGATCCTCACCGAGCTCTTCCTCTCCGGCGAGGTCGAGCGCAACTATCGTCTGCTGCGCGAGGTCGGCTTCACGGGACAGCTCGGGCTGCACTCGCCCACCAGCCAGTACGGCCAGCTCTCGCGCCGCGGTTCCTACGACCATCTGGACTTCGCCACGAAGATGAAGGAACTCGCGGACGACATCAGCTCCGGCCGTTTTGCCGACGAGTGGGACGCCGAGATCCGCGCGGGCCATCCGCGCCTCGCGGCACTG
>Ga0114931_10001547_pt1 | contig 29384 bp, 22 predicted proteins | sample 2SBtaG_FD_89579 | JGI IMG/M metagenome (GOLD analysis project Ga0114931, IMG submission 89579) | Deep subsurface microbial communities from Kolumbo volcano to uncover new lineages of life (NeLLi) - 2SBTROV14_V59a metaG | ecosystem: Environmental > Aquatic > Marine > Volcanic | place: Kolumbo... | reverse complement strand
TGATGCGGGATAAATTGGACCGCGATAATTTCGCACTACCCAGATGATAAAGACGATGGGCCTGCGCAGAAATATTTTCAACAATATCGCGCAGGCTGTTCCGCCCCGCCAGTTGCGCCATGGTCATGGTCACGAACTGCGACCACCGCGAGGCCGTGTGGAAAGAACGCCCCGAATGGTGCCGGTTGGCAAGGGTTTCGAATTCATGTCTGGGGATAAATTTGAGCCATTGTGTAAATACGGTGCTATGATGAGCCAAGGCTTAAATCTCCTTCTAGTACAGTGTTTGCTAGCACTTATATTGTAACAGTTCATTGAGATTTAAGCCTTTTTTGTTTCAGTTAACGGGACAGCAGTGATAAAAATTATATTTCCCCGTCTGGCCTTTGTTAATTCATACGAGACGGAAAAGCTATTTTCTATCCCAGTTTGCCCCGTGGTTACATTATATAAACAGGTTGATATAACCTTTCTTTAGAGTTCCCCGTGGGGATATATTATCCAACTACTCGCCGCCAGTAGGTCGAGCGCCAGTAATATAAAACCGTGGTGTCCTGTGGATAGGAAGTAGCGTAGTCTTCGCCGCGATGAGGTTGTTCAATGTTGTCGCGTTCGGGGATGATCGGGCGCCAGCCTTCTTCTCGATTTTCATCGTTATCCGGTTGACGGGTGTTATCAGCATTGCGTTTTTCAGCAGCGCCACATTCAGAAAAGTTCTTCTGTGCATCCAGTAGTGACACGTGGTTGGTACTGCCCGGCATAGTCATAAAACGTATCTGGGAAAGATCGTCTTCCCATAAGCAGATTGGGCACACTTCATGGTAACCCGGAGGGAGCGAGTTGACCCGGTAACCGCAGCACGGACACGGATAGCGTTCGCTGAATTCTTCGGAAGGAAAAACTTCCATATCTGTCACCCTACTACTGAAGAATAGTTATGTCCATATTATCGGCACTGTCGGGTGATACCTGATAAAAAAGGGCAGATAAAATCTGCCCTTTTTCATGCTTAAGGATAAACATCAGGGCTATGATATGCGCGGATCCAGCTCTCCACTAATATAACGGTCAACCATGGCTTCCATGCTCATTGGTTTGATTCTGGACGCATGACCAGCACAACCAAACGCTTCATAGCGAGCCTTGCAGATGCCCTTCATGGCTGCGGTTGCGGCCTTGAGGAATTTGCGCGGGTCAAAGTTGGATGGATTGTCATGCAGGTGTTTACGAACTGCACCCGTTGAGGCCATGCGCAGATCCGTATCAATATTAACCTTGCGTACACCATTTTTAATACCTTCCTGGATTTCTTCAACCGGGACACCATAGGTTTCACCCATTTCGCCGCCATGATCGTTAATGATTTTCAGCCAGTCCTGCGGAACAGACGATGAGCCATGCATGACCAGATGTGTATTCGGCAGACGCGCATGGATTTCCTTGATGCGGTCAATCGCCAGAATATCACCGGTTGGTGGACGGGTAAATTTGTAAGCGCCGTGACTGGTGCCAATAGCAATGGCCAGTGCATCAACCTTGGTTTGTTTGACAAAGTCGGCGGCCTGTTCAGGATCCGTCAACAATTGATCCATGTCCAGCTTGCCTTCTGCACCGTGACCATCCTCTTCACCCATTTCACCGGTTTCAAGTGAACCCAGGCAACCCAGTTCACCTTCGACTGACACACCACCGGCATGCGCTATTTGCACAACCTGCCTGGTCACATCGACATTGTATTCATAACTTGAAGGCGTCTTCATATCTGCCATCAGAGAACCATCCATCATGACGGAACTGAAACCGGATTGAATGGAACGAAGACATACGGCCGGCTCTGAACCATGATCCTGGTGCATCACCACCGGAATATGCGGATATTGTTCAATGGCCGCAATAATCAGGTGACGCAAAAATGGTTCGCCCGCATAAGAACGCGCGCCAGCAGAACCTTGCATGATTACAGGGCTATCGGTTTCATCAGCCGCCTGCATAATAGCATGCACCTGTTCCATATTGTTTACATTGAACGCTGGCATACCAAAACCATTTTCTGCTGCGTAATCCAGTAATTGTCTCATCGATATAAGAGCCATTTTGTTCTCCTGAACTTTTCTGTTTCTTGTTACATATGTTAATAATAAAAGAGCACTTTCTGCATCTCATATAAAACTAAAGTGCCCTTGCTGTTTAAAATCCTGTGCACAATAATACCCGGTATCAGGTGTCTTGCGGTACTATCAGATCGCCTACCCGTACAATCTTCATGGCATTAGTGCCTCCGTGAACACCGGTCAGGTCTCCCTTGGTAATAATAATCAGGTCGCCATCACGCACTGCACCACGACGGACAAGCTCATCCACGGCTTCCTTATTGGCCTCGGCATGATTCGTTGTCTTTGTAGTTTCAAAACTCACCGGGTAGACGCCACGGTACATTGTAACTCGTCGGCGAGTTTCCACATGGCGCGTAAGGGCAAAGATAGGAATACCTGAACTGATACGCGACATCCATAGCGGTGTCGAACCAGATTCCGTCATGGTGGCAATGGCCTTCACGCCCAGGTGGTTCGCTGTGTACATGGAAGCCATGGCAATCGCTTCATCCACACATTCAAAATGAGTATTAATCCTGTGATCGGACACACGTGTGACCCGCTGTTGCTCGGCTACAAGACAAATACGGTCCATGGCTTCAATGGCCTTGGCAGGGTATTTACCCGTAGCAGTCTCGGCTGAAAGCATGATTGCATCGGTGCCATCCAGAACAGCATTGGCCACATCAAACACTTCTGCTCGGGTGGGGATCGGGCTTTCAATCATCGACTCCATCATCTGGGTCGCTGTCAAGGCAACACGATTAAAGCGACGTGCTAACCGGATAAGGTTTTTCTGAACCGGCGGTAATGCAGCATCCCCGATTTCAACACCCAAATCACCGCGCGCAATCATAATGGCATCAGCAGCTTTAATAATGTCCTCGACAACATCCAGGGCCTCGGTGCGCTCTATCTTGGCGATAATCGCACCATGACCTCCGGCAGCACGTAGCAGGTCCCGTGCTTCGTTGACATCATCGGCACTGCTGACAAATGAAATGGCAAGATAGTCGGCCTGTATTTTCGCAGCCGTTTTGATATCTTCACGGTCTTTATCTGTCAGTGCTTTTGCGGAAAGACCTCCACCCTGTCGGTTGATGCCTTTGTTATTCGACAATTCGCCACCCACGGTGACCCGGCATTTGATTTCGGTATTTTCAACGCTTTCCACCCACAACTGAATGCGCCCATCATCCAGCATCAGTGTGTCACCGCGTTTTACATCTTTGTGTAATGCCTTGTAAGCAGTGCCAACACGACTTTCATCGCCCTTGTCTGAAGCACAAGCTGGATCAATTATAAAAGTGTCATTATCGTTTAGGGTGATCTTGTCGTTTTTGAAGCGTTCAATGCGGATTTTTGGGCCTTGAAGATCGGCGATCAGACCAACCTGGCGTCCATGTGCGCGTGCACGGTTACGAATGGTTTCAGCGCGTTCTATGGCTTCTTCGGCGGTGCCATGAGAAAAATTGATGCGCGCCACATCGAGGCCGGCCTCCAGCATTTTATCCAGTTCTTTTGGATCATCCGTCGCCGGACCGAGTGTCGCAACAATTTTAGTTCGTCTTGGCATATTTATTCCGGGCCTTGTTTATCCTGCGGCACGTTCTTCAAGAATCGCTACTGCGGGTAACTTCTTGCCTTCAAGAAACTCCAGGAAGGCACCCCCGCCAGTAGAAATATAGGAAACTTTGTCAGCAATGTTATATTTATCCACTGCGGCCAGTGTATCGCCACCACCAGCGATCGAAAAAGCAGGACTGTCTGCGATTGCCATGGAAATGGCCCTGGTACCTGCACCAAACTGGTCGAATTCAAACACACCGACCGGGCCATTCCACACAATCGTTCCCGCACTCTTGAGTACTTCTGCAAGCTGTGCGGATGTTTCAGGACCAATATCAAAGATCATGTCATCATCTTCAACATCCTCAACTTTTTTCAGGCTTGCTTCGGCCGTTTCTGAAAATTCCTTGCCACAAACCACATCCACAGGGACTGGAATATCACCACCACCGGCTTTGGCCTGTTCACCCAGCTTTCTGGCAGTATCTATGAGACCTTCTTCATACAGGGACTTGCCGACGTTATGGCCGGCAGCGGCAATGAAGGTGTTGGCAATACCTCCACCCACAATGAGTTGATCAACTATTCTGGATAATGATTCCAGCACAGTCAGCTTGGTGGATACCTTGGAGCCACCGACTATAGCTACCATCGGTCGCGCCGGTTTATCAAGCGCCTTGCCCAGCGCTTCCAGTTCACCGACCAGTAATGGGCCTGCACAGGCAACGGGGGCATATTTGGCAACGCCATGAGTTGAAGCCTGGGCACGATGTGCTGTACCAAAAGCGTCCATAACATAAATATCACAAAGCGCGGCCATCTTCTTCGACAACTCGTCGTCGTTCTTTTTCTCGCCTTTGTTGAAACGAACATTTTCCAGAAGAACAACATCGCCATCATGTATTTCGCCGACACCTTTTTCAACCCAGTCCTTGACCATTTCAACATCACGGCCCAGTAATGCTGCCATGTGTTCACCAACGGGTATCATAGAGAACTGTTCATCATATTCACCTTCGGTCGGACGTCCCAGATGAGACATGACCATGACCCTGGCGCCGGCTTTCATCGCGTGTTCTATCGTGGGCAAGGAGGCAAGAATACGTTTATCGCTACTGACCTTGCCATTTTTAATCGGCACATTCAGATCCTGGCGGATCAGAACACGTTTCCCTGCCAGGTCCAGATCAGTCATCTTGATTACAGACATTTAAAAACTCCCGAAATATTTTATTTTTCAAATAAAGAGCGATTTTCAATACCTGAGTTAACAGGAAAATGACAAATAACACTTTTTAGAAATCAGCCAGCCCGGATAACCGGGCTGGCGACCTTGCAAGTTCTTGATAACCAATTTAGTTATTTGGCGACATGCCCAACAAAACGTAACATATTGCATGTGTAACCATATTCATTGTCATACCAGGAAATCACCTTGACAAAAGTGCCATCCAGCGCGATACCCGCTTGAGCATCAAAGATGGATGATTGGCTGATACCACGGAAGTCCGTCGAAACGACTTTCTCATCAGTGTAACCCAGTGTGCCCTTCATAGGCCCTTCGGAAGCAGCCTTCATCGCAGCACAGATATCGTCGTATGAGGCTTCTTTTTCCAGTTCTGCGGTCAGGTCAACGACAGATACATCAGAAGACGGGATACGGAAAGCCATACCAGTCAGCTTGCCATTCAGTTCCGGGAGTACAACACCTACGGCCTTGGCAGCACCGGTGGATGAAGGAATGATGTTTTCCAGAATACCGCGACCACCACGCCAGTCTTTCATTGAGGGACCGTCAACCGTTTTCTGTGTTGCAGTCGCCGCATGAACCGTGGTCATCAGACCGCGTTTCAGGCCCCAGTTATCATTCAGTACCTTGGCAACCGGTGCCAGACAGTTAGTCGTGCAGGAAGCGGCAGAGGTAATCGCCTGACCTGCGTAAGTGTCGTGGTTAACACCATAGACAAACATCGGTGTGCCATCTTTTGAGGGCGCACTTTGCACAACCTTCTTCGCGCCTGCGTTAATATGCTTTTGACAACTTTCTTCGGTGAGGAAGAAACCGGTAGAATCAATAACAACGTCCGCGTCAACATCACTCCATTTAAGATCAGCCGGATCACGTTCCGCCGTCAGACGGATCTTTTTGCCATCAATAATCAGGTTGTTGGCATCTGAAGAAACTTCACCCTTGAAACGACCATGGACTGAATCATATTTCAGCATGTAGGCCAGATATTCGGCTTCCAGTAAATCATTAATACCAACAATTTCAATATTACTGAAATCATTCGCGACGGCGCGAAATACCATGCGCCCAATGCGGCCAAAACCATTGATGCCGACTTTTATTGCCATGTGAAAGTTCTCCTTAAATATATATGTTTAGAAATAGTTAGAGTATTGATTCGACAGCGTTGGCAACATTTTCAGCCGTGAAACCGAATTGTTTGAACAGCTCGGGAGCAGGCGCTGATTCACCGAAGCGGTCGATACCAACCACCCTGCCATCCAGACCGACATACTTGCCCCAGAAATCTGTAACACCTGCTTCAACTGCAACGCGGGCCCTGACTGACGATGGCAATACCGACTCACGATAAGCCGCGGTCTGTGCATCAAAAATATTGGTATTGGGCATCGACACGACGCGCACTTTCTTGCCTTTGGTGGCAAGTGTTGCTGCGGCTTCAACCGCGATGCCAATTTCAGAACCGGTTGCGATGATAATGGCGTCTGGTGTGCCATCAGTATCACGCAGGACATAACCACCCTTGGCAATAGCCGCTATTTGTTCATCACTGCGGTCCTGGTGAGGCAGACCTTGTCGTGTCAGCGCCAGACAGGATGGACCATCTTTGTGTTCAATCGCACATTTCCAGGCCACGGCAGTTTCAACCATGTCACAAGGACGCCACACCGACATATTGGGAATCAAGCGCAGACTTGATACATGTTCAACGGGTTGATGAGTCGGACCGTCTTCACCCAGACCTATTGAGTCATGTGTAAACACGTAAATCGAACGAAGCTTCATCAACGCTGCCATTCTCAAACCATTCCGTGCGTAGTCAGAGAACACGAGGAAGGTGCCGCCGTACGGGATGAACCCGCTATGCAGGGCCATGCCATTCATGATGGCGGCCATACCAAATTCACGCACACCATAGTGAATATAATTTCCGTCGCTGACAGTATTGCTGATATCAACTGACCCTTTCCAGTTGGTGTTGTTGGAACCGGTAAGGTCTGCGGAACCGCCCAGCATTTCTGGCAGTACGGGACAGTAACCATTTAATGCGGCCTGAGAGGCTTTACGGGTAGCATCCGACTTACCCTCGTCAGCACATACCTTTATATAGGACTGCGCCTGTTGTTCCCAGTTATCCGGTAATTCACCATTCATGCGGCGAATGAACTCGGCTGCCAAATCCGGATGTTCTTTTTTATAGGCATCGAATTTGTCAGTCCATGCTTTCTCCGCATCCACCCCTTTGGTCTTGGCATCCCAACCGGCATATATCTCCGAAGGAATTTCAAAAGGCGCATGTTTCCAGCCCAGATTTTCACGAGTAGCGGCAACTTCATCTTCGCCCAGCGCGGCGCCGTGGCAATCATGACTACCACAAAGATTAGGCGCACCATAACCGATGATTGTCTTGGTACAAATCAGTGTGGGTCTATCATTGACCGAGCGTGCTTCATGCACCGCCTTTTGAATAGCGTCAGGATCATGGCCGTCAACATCACGAATAACATGCCAGCCGTAAGCTTCAAAGCGTTTGGGTGTGTCATCGGTAAACCAGCCTTCAACATGACCGTCAATGGAAATACCATTGTCATCCCAGAAAGCGATCAGTTTACCCAGCCCGAAAGTGCCGGCCAGGGCACAGGCTTCATGCGAAACACCTTCCATCATGCACCCATCACCCAGGAACACATAGGTGTAATGGTCAACGATGTGATGCTTGTCGCGGTTAAACTGACCAGCGAGTACTTTTTCAGCCAGCGCCATGCCCACGCCGTTGCTAATACCCTGCCCCAAAGGCCCCGTGGTGGTTTCAACGCCCGGTGTATAACCATATTCGGGATGGCCGGGAGTTTTTGAATGTAACTGGCGAAAGTTTTTAATATCGTCCATTGACAGGTCATAACCTGACAGGTGAAGCAGGGAATAGATCAACATCGAGCCATGACCATTTGATAATACAAACCGGTCACGGTTTAACCAGCCTAGATTGGCCGGATTGTGGCTTAGAAAATCATTCCACAAGACTTCGGCAATATCGGCCATGCCCATGGGCGCCCCCGGATGACCACAGCCGGCTTTCTGCACGGCGTCCATACTAAGCGCACGAATAGCGTTCGCCAGTTCGCGACGGTTCGGAACTATATCTTCAGGTTTCGCTGACATACCATTTCCTCTTTTACTCATATTTAAAATTCAGAATTCTTGTCAATTCGCTTGTTTGCACTTTCAAACTGATTCCGCTCGTTAGCGGAAACAGGTATGTAAAAGTTGTACACCACTATTTCTACTGCGTACCAGGCAGCAGTGAAACAGAACATCACCCAGTCCCCCACATTCGTTCCCGGATAAGGGGGACCTGTTTGGGTACTGATAATGTGGTGATTCCGGCCCCGACCTGGCGCTGACTCATGCCCCGGCAGGATACTGTTTCAGGATAAAGCCGTAAAAAGAGGCGTATTCTCCCCTACCAGAGCGCATTGGGCAACTCTCGAAAACGACTCGTTCAGACCTTTATAATAATTTTCTTATATTTCAAGGAGTAAATAAACATGATTTTGAGGGGAAATAGGCTGTCAGCCTCAAAAAACCACAGAAAAACACCCTTTGCAGAAAGGTGAGCATGAAGAAAATTTTTCCTTATATCAGCTTGTTTTGCCTTAAATAATTCAATTGTCCTTTCGCTCTTTATTTCTATATTTCGTGGTCTATCCTATTAATACTAGGTTCTCTCACACACGGGGAATGTATTTCCTGATAACTATGAATATATTATATAAATCAATAAGTTATATGAACTCAATAGTTAAACCCAGCCTTCTTGTTTTCGGCCTGGTCATTGCTGCCTCATTATCAGGTAAGTTAATGGCGGCAGATCTACGACTGGTCATTCAGCCAGTGCTACCGCCCGCTGAAACCAAAAAAGTATTCCAGCCACTTGCTGATTACCTGACTAAAAAAACAGGCAACAAGGTGGTTATCGTCACCGCGATTAATTTCCTGACGTACTGGGAGACAATGAAAAAGGGCGATAGTTATGATCTTATTCTGGATGCGGCCCATTTTACTGATTACCGCGCAAAAAAAATGGGCTACGTGGTGCTGGCCAAGGTTTCTGATGTTGTCAGTTATTCGCTTGTAACTAATGAAGCGTCAGCAGTACTTGATGCCGATGAACTCATCGGTAAAACAGTGGCTACTATTGGCTCCCCCAGTCTGGGTGCTGTGCGCCTGGAGGAAATGTACCCCAACCCGCTCAGGCAGCCAGTCATCATCGAGGTAGATAACTCCATTGCTTCTATCGAAAAAGTAGAGAAAGGGGAATCAGACGCGGCCATCGTGCCGACGCCGTTGATAAAACGTTACCCTGACCTTGTGATGGTCACCACGACAGAGCAAGTTCCTCATATGGCGCTATCCGCCTCACCAAAAGTGCCCAAAGCTATTCAGAATGCCATCAGAAAAGCCATGGTCGATTCGAGTAAAACACCTGAAGGTCAGGAAATGATCAAGAAGATTAATTTTCCTTCTTTTGAAGCCGCTTCATCCAAGACATATAATGGCTATGCGTCTTTACTCGAGGGTGTTTGGGGCTACAAATAACCACCTACCGATTCCGGTGTGATCGTGGTGCTATCAAAATACTGCTAAAATCTGCATAATACTCCGCCTGAGTTGGCCTGACAGACAGCCATAGACTGCGGGAATCCGCATATTAACCACCCTAAAGCTGTCTTAATTTAAAGAGTACAATGGCCGATATAGATAACGCTGTGTTCAATCAGCAAGTATTCGCGAGTAACTAATAATGAGCAAAAATTATTTTTTTACATCTGAATCCGTTTCTGAGGGCCATCCGGACAAGGTAGCCGATCAGATTTCCGACGCCATTCTGGACGCCATTCTTGAGCAGGACAATCAATCACGAGTAGCCTGTGAAACCATGGTCAACACCGGCATGGTGATCATCTCCGGTGAAATTACCACCAACGCCTGGGTCGATATGCCGGATATCGTACGCGGTACTATCAAGCGTATCGGTTATGAAGCGTCGATGGGCTTTGATTGGCAATCCTGTGCCGTCTTGACCGCACTGGACAAACAGTCACAAGACATTGCCCAGGGTGTTAATGAAGGGGAAGGTGTCGACCTCGATCAAGGTGCCGGCGACCAGGGTCTTATGTTTGGTTATGCGACTAATGAAACCCCGGAACTCATGCCGATGCCGATCAGTCTGGCGCATAAACTTGTACAGCAGCAGGCCAGGGTCAGAAAGGCTGGCAAACTGTCATGGCTGCGCCCGGATGCAAAATCCCAGGTCACTATCCGTTATGTTGATGACAAGCCCTCCGGGATTGATGCCGTGGTCTTGTCGACCCAACACTCTCCCGAGATTGAACACAACAAATTACAGGAAGCGGTCATGGAGGAAATCATCAAGCCTGTTCTGCCAGCTGAGTGGCTTGATAAAGACACCAAATATCATATCAACCCAACCGGCCGATTCGTTATCGGTGGCCCGGTGGGCGATTGCGGTTTAACCGGGCGCAAGATCATTGTCGATACTTATGGCGGCATGGCCCGTCACGGTGGAGGTGCTTTCTCCGGCAAGGACCCGAGCAAGGTTGACCGTTCTGCCGCTTATGCAGGGCGTTATGTTGCCAAGAATATTGTTGCAGCAGGTCTGGCCGACCGTTGTGAAATCCAGGTGGCCTATGCGATTGGTGTTGCCAACCCGGTATCCATCCATGTTGAAACTTTCGGCACTGGCCGCATGGATGATGACAAGATCGCTGAACTGGTCACTGCCAATTTTGATTTACGACCAAAAGCTATTATCCGGAATCTGGATTTATTGCGCCCGATTTATCAGGAAACAGCTGCCTATGGTCACTTCGGTCGCGAAGAGCCCAATTTTACCTGGGAGAAGACCGACAAGGCTGACGTATTGCGCGAAGCATTAGGCCCTAAAGCCGTTAAGGCAAGTTCAAACTGAATTTAATTTTTATTAATCTCAAGACAGAGTTCCAAGCGAGGCATCATTAATGAGTACTCCGGTTCAACAACTAAACCCTGATTACAAAGTTGCAGACATTTCACTGGCAGAGTGGGGTCATAAAGAAATTTCCATTGCTGAAACAGAAATGCCGGGACTGATGTCAATTCGTGAGGAATACCGAAAGGATCAACCTCTGAAGGGCGCGCGTATTACGGGTAGTTTGCACATGACAATACAAACCGCCGTACTGATTGAAACGCTGGTCGACCTTGGTGCTGAGGTGCGTTGGGCATCATGCAATATCTTTTCAACCCAGGACCACGCCGCCGCTGCAATTGCTGATAACGGCGTGCCTGTTTTTGCCTGGAAAGGTGAAACGATTGAGGAATACTGGTGGTGCACCGAACAGGCACTGGCCTGGCCAGATGGTGGTGTACCCAACATGATTCTGGATGACGGTGGTGATGCGACATTATTGATCCACAAAGGCGTTGAATTTGAAAAAGCCGGCAAGGTACCAGCACCAAAAGCCGACGATAATGAAGAGTGGAAAGCCATTCTTGATGTTTTGAAAAACAATCTCGCCTCTAATCCCGGAAAATGGGCCCGGATGGCTGCAGAAATTAAGGGTGTGACCGAAGAAACAACGACCGGTGTTCATCGCTTGTATCAAATGGAAGAAAGTAACAGCCTGTTGTTCCCGGCCATGAACGTCAATGACTCGGTCACCAAGAGCAAGTTCGATAATCTGTATGGCTGTCGCGAGTCATTACTGGACGGCATCAAACGCGCCACTGATGTCATGATCGCCGGCAAGATTTGTGTCGTTCTCGGTTATGGTGATGTTGGCAAAGGCTGTGCACAGGCATTTCGTGGTATGGGTGCGACGGTCTGGGTCACCGAGATTGACCCAATCTGCGCCCTGCAAGCAGCGATGGAAGGTTACCGTGTCGTTAATATGGACGATGCTGCCTCGCAAGGTGATATTTTCGTTACCACTACCGGCAACGTCAACGTGATTAATCATGATCACATGGCTGCGATGAAAAACGAGGCTATTGTCTGCAACATCGGCCATTTCGATTCTGAAATTGATATCGCTTCTCTGGAAAAATACGACTGGCAGGAAATCAAACCCCAGGTTGACCATGTCATCTTCCCGGACGGGAAACGCATCATCGTGCTGGCCCAGGGACGACTGGTCAATCTCGGTTGTGCCACTGGTCATCCAAGTTTTGTGATGTCTGCTTCATTTACCAATCAGGTCATTGCCCAAATGGAATTCTGGAACAATCCGGACAAGTATGATAACAAGGTTTATGTACTGCCCAAGCATCTGGATGAAAAAGTAGCCCGTTTACATTTAGAAAAGATAGGCGCCAATCTGACTCAACTGTCACAAGAACAAGCTGATTATATCAGCGTTCCGGTTGATGGTCCCTACAAGCCAGACCATTATCGGTATTAAAACTAACCACGGGGAACAAAGGGCACACAGGGAAGAAAATATTTATTCGAAAAAATATAAATTCACTCCATGAATATTTCTAGTTCTTGTTCCTGATTTTGTACTTAATTATAAAACCCCGTGTGCCCTGTGTTCCCCGTGGTTGCATATGAAGAAATGAAAAGATCTTATCTCGCACATAGTTCACTGTGGTTAAAATATATAACTCAACAGATCATCCTTACTTTTAAATTCCCCGTGGTTAACTATGGATAGCCAAAAACAATTCTCCCCTGCTTACAGCTGCGAATTCTTTCCTCCCAGAACGGACAAAGGCAGGTCAAACCTTGCTACAACCATCAGTGAACTGGCCAAACTTAATCCTGCCTACTTTTCCTGTACTTATGGTGCTGGCGGCACCACGCAGGAAGGTACTTATGATGTCATCAAACAACTGACCGGGTTAAACCTTGAAGCCGCACCACACATCACCTGCATCGGTTCCAGCCGTGAAAAAATACATGAACTTCTTGATGGCTATAAAGATCTTGGTATAAAAAGAATTGTCGCATTGCGCGGAGATTTGCCGGAAGGTATAGAGGATATAGGCGAATTTCATTTTGCCAATGAACTGATCACTTTCATTCGTGAACAGTTTGGTGACCATTTCCATATCGAGGTCGCTGCCTATCCTGAAAAACATCCGGAGGCTGCGGACATGTCAGCGGACCTGACTAACTTCAAACGTAAAGTCGATGCTGGCGCTAATGCGGCGATTACCCAGTTTTTTTATGATATTAACGCTTACACCCGTTTTGTCGATGCATGTGAAAAATTAAATCTCAACATCCCTATCGTCCCCGGCATCATGCCAATCACCAACAACAAGCAATTACTGCGTTTCTCTGACAACTGCGGTGCCATTATCCCCCCGATAATCAGATCAAAACTGGAAGACTTTGGTGATGACCTCGAATCCATTTGCAAATACGGTGAAGACGTTGTCACTGATCTGTGTCAACAATTACTGGATGTCGGTGCACCAGGGTTGCACTTCTATACATTGAACAGATCGGGCCCGACCACAGCTTTGTGGAATAATCTGGGGCTTAAAAACTAAAAGAACAATAGACAGGATTGACAAAATAAAAGTACTGCCATTCTAAATCCTGTTTAATACTGTCTATCTCTTTTTTTCTTTTGCATATTCATTGCATTTGATAACCCTCTTCTGCTTATTAGTTGTAAGCTATCAGGACAGGATTATAAAGTTCATTAATCAACTTTAATGTAAGTGCTTTCCAGTATTTTATAAATTTATTGTATTATTAATATGTTAATTATCAATTAGTTACATAGATTCACATGAGCAATAGTAATTTCATAACACGGGATCTGGCTGTCCTTTGGCACCCTTGCACTCAAATGAAAGACCACGAAAAGCTGCCCGTGATCCCGATACGAAGTGGCACTGGAATATGGTTAGAGGATTTTGACGGTAACCGTTATCTCGATGCCATCAGCTCCTGGTGGGTGAATTTATTTGGTCACGCCAATCCCCGGATCAATTCTGCTATCAAGGAACAACTGGATACCCTCGAACATGTCTTGCTGGCCGGTTTTTCTCATGCGCCTGTGGTCGAGCTTTCAGAACGTTTGGTAGATATTACACCCGCAGGTTTAAGCAGGTGTTTTTATGCTGACAACGGCTCATCCGCAGTTGAAGTGGCGCTCAAAATGAGTTTTCACTACTGGCGTAATTCAGGCCAGTTGTCAAAAACAAAGTTCGTGTCCCTGCAGAACAGTTACCACGGTGAAACCCTGGGCGCGTTGGCCGTTGGCGATGTTGCGCTTTATAAAGAAACTTATAAACCATTGTTGATGGAAACCATCACGGTGCCAAGCCCTGATTGCTTTGAACGCGAAGCCGGTGAATCCTGGGCTGACCATTCAACACGCATGTTCACTCATATGGAAAAAGTCTTGTCTGTACATGGTAATGAAATCAGTGCGGTGATCGTAGAACCCCTGGTTCAATGTGCGGGCAACATGCGCATGTACGACCCGGTGTATTTGAAACTATTGCGCAAGGCTTGTGATAAATACAATATACATTTAATCGCTGATGAAATTGCAGTCGGCTTTGGTCGTACCGGTACTCTGTTCGCCTGTGAGCAAGCCGACATATCACCTGACTTCATGTGCCTGTCCAAAGGATTGACCGGTGGCTATTTGCCTTTGTCTGTTGTTTTGACCGGCGATAACATTTATCAAGCCTTTTATGACGATTATGAAAATATGACGGCATTTTTACATTCGCACAGCTATACCGGCAATCCCCTCGGGTGCCGGGCTGCGCTGGCAACACTGGATATTTTTGAACAGGATAATGTCATCACCAGCAATCAATCACTGATTGCGGCCATGCGCAAAGCCACTGAGCACTTTATTGATCATCCCCATGTGGCGGAAGTCCGTCAGACCGGCATGATAGTGGCTATTGAAATGATAAAGAACAAAAAAGCACGTATACCTTATCCCTGGCAGGAGCGTCGCGGGCTACACGTGTATCAACATGCGCTGGAAAAAGGTGTCCTGTTAAGACCACTGGGCAATGTCATTTACTTCATGCCGCCTTATATCATTACCCCTGACCAGATCCGACAACTGGCCGATGTAGCCTGGTCAGGTATTGAGGCTGCCACTACGGATTAACATGGCTATTCCACGTATTTACCTGTCTGTCCCGCTTGAAACCGGTATTGCTGTCACGTTGGATGATAATGCCAGCAATCATGTTGTCCGGGTGTTACGTCTAAAAGCAGGTGCACCACTGACACTTTTTAACGGGCAGGGAGGTGAATACGAAGCGACGCTGACCAGTACACGACGGAACGCAGTGCAGGCTGATGTTGGTGCTTTTAGCAATAAAGAGTCCGACTCTTCTTTACTAATTTCCCTGGCCCAATGTATTTCAAAAGGTGAGCGCATGGGTGTCACCATTCAGAAAGCAGTCGAACTCGGTGTCTCTGAAATCATTCCCTTGTTTTCTGAGCGCTGCGTGGTGCAACTGGATGAGAAGCGTTTACAAAAACGGATGCAACACTGGCAATCCGTTATCATCAGTGCCTGCGAGCAATGTGGCCGACACCGGTTACCCACACTGGTGGCCGCACAAGGCTTGCCAGAATGGTTGACTGCGGCGAGACAAGACTGCACACAATTGATGCTCGATCCAGACTCAGGCAATACGTTGACCAACATTAAGGAACATCTGGATAATGTTACGTTGCTCATTGGCCCGGAAGGCGGCTTGAGTGAGCAAGAGCGACAAGCAGCCATACACAATGGTTTTAGCGGGATGTCATTAGGCCCGCGCATATTGCGTACCGAAACGGCACCGATTGCTGCGCTTGCTGCTATTCAGGTGTTGTGGGGCGATATGGGTTGAAAACCCTCATGCGGCACAATACGGCGTTAAAAATTGGCAAATAATGCTCATGTATTACATATACACTCGGCAACTGCTCCCGGCGTTGCTCTACCTCCTACGTCCCTGTAGTCGTCCGCTTTTTTGCCAATTTTTGCCTTGTCTTGCACTCGCCTGAAACTTTTCAACAGCCCGCTAGCTGGAAAAGAGCGAGCATTTAATCAAAATCGGCCAAAATGGTTTCCAGCGCGTCCAGGTTCGGAATGATGCAGGATTCATTATTGATAGTGACATAGCTGAGGATCACAGGATTGTCATCACCTCCGTTGTCGGAAGCCTGGATTGTGCTTTTATCCAGTTGGGCAAGATGCGGGATACCCTGGGTGATAATGGCAATAAAGTTGTGCTTCGCATCACTGTTAATGGTGTTGAGAACGGCAATGCTCTGGTTTGAAGCAATCTCTGGCAGGGTATCACCCGCAGCCACTTCAAAAGACACAAGGGGCACTGATCTGCCTCGCCAATCCAGTATGCCGAGTAAACACTCCGGACCATTATCGACAGGGAGTGCATCAGTATAGTTGGTAATCTCCGCAATGGCTGTATTGGGCAACACCAGTTGTCCCATCCCGATCGGGATGATTTGACTAGCGACTTTGATGGATGATTCAGCCATGCTTATCCTGGATATTTATTATTTTCGATTTTGTTATAACCCGAACGTTTGTTCAAATTTTTCCGCCAATTCCTCAGGCGTACCTCTGAAGCTGACAATACCCGCACGATTGGCCGAGTCCGGCATGGAGCTTATCACACTACTTTCTGCGTCCTGTGCCCAGACTAAGCCACCTCGCGACGCGATAACCCGCGATCCTTTCATACCATCGTTGCCCATGCCACTGAAAACGATGGCGCTCGTATTGCTGCCGTAGCGAAGTGCCATATCGATCATGGTATCGTCGATTGATGGAGAATAATGGTTATATTCCCTGACTGCTTTCATGAATACCCGACCATGTTCATCAATTTGTAATCTTTCCATCGACTGGGCAACGAGCACCTGATTGTGCCTGAATACATGGCCTTCCCGCGCCGGTATGACCTTGAATCGGGTAATCTTGTCAAGCTGGCCCGAGAGTAATGTGACAAAGCTTTCGCCTATATGCTGCGCCACAACAAAAGCGACCGGCAGGTTTTTGGTAAAAGAGCTTAAAAAACGTTTGACTGCCTGCGGCCCTCCCATTGAGGCCCCCAGCACGCAAACAGTCTGCGCCACGCAGGAATAAGGATGCTCTTGTATCAGGCCCCTGTGACCATCCGGCGTCGAGACCACATGTCCAATCGTTCCGGTAGCAGGAACCGGTGGTGGTTCCAGTACCAGTTCCGGTTCTGTCTCATGTTCCTGTTCCAGTACATCATTGGAAATTTCAGGAGGATCAGGATCGAAATCCAGTTCAAAATCCTCGATCTGATCGTCATCGGGTGTTATCGCCGTTTCGAGACTGTCCTCAATGGGCAACTCGACAGGGACGTCTTCATCAAAAGATTCCTGCGGTGGTGTAACAGGCACGGCACTTTCGACTTCAACCAGGGATAACAGTTTACTGGTGGTGTTCTTTGCCCATGCATCTGACATCTGGCCGGAATTGACCTGAAAAGCGGAGCCGTCATTAAAAAGAACGGGGATATCTGAACTCAACACCTCATCAAGAAAATCGAGTTCATATTCTGCGTTATCATCAAGGTCAAGAAGGAGAACATCAGGCCCCTCTTTAATCATATGCTCAATGCCGTCTCCCTTGAGTGCACCGGTGGCAACAACCTGTAATCCGCAGTTTTCCAGCAGGGTCTTTATATTGATACGTTGAGCTTCAACGTCAGAAATAACTGCGACACGCAATTTACTGTTTTCGGCAGCAAGAGACATTTTATTCAGGCGTGTTCAAAAGCGCATTGATATTTTCGAGCAACTCGGGTTCCTGAAAAGGTTTGCCCATATATCGATTGACACCGATTTTCATAGCTCGATCGCGATGCTTCTCTCCTGTGCGCGATGTGATCATGATAATAGGAATGTTCTGAAGACGTTCGTCGTTCCTGATATGTGTTGCAAGCTCATAGCCGTCCATACGCGGCATTTCGATATCAAGCAGAATAAGATCGGGCAGGATATCCTGCAGTTGTGCCAATGCATCAACGCCGTCCTTTGCTGTGACTGAATTCATATCGTTACGTTCAAGCAATCTCGTTGTAACCTTGCGGACAGTAATGGAGTCATCCACCACCATGATAGTCATTTTCTTGTCGGCAACTTCTTCCGAAACTTCATCCTCAAGTGTCGGTACAAGATGATGAGCAGCTTCCAGAAGTACGACCGCATTGGTATCCAGAATAAGGGCAACACTTCCATCCCCGAGAATGGTTGCTCCGGATATCCCTCGTACAGTACTGATTTGTGGTCCGACAGATTTAACCACAATTTCACGACTGCCCATCAGACCATCCACTTGCAAGGCCGCTTTATGCTCACCCGTACGCACCAGTAATACCGGTGCTCGATTGCCTGCACCCGGTAATACTGGCTGACTGATACCCATTAAGGCGCCGAGATGAATGAAACGATAACTCTCGCCTATATACTGGTAGTCCGGATCATCGGCTGAATAGAGCAGATCCAGCTCTTCATGGGTCGCCCGCACGACACCTTCAATACTGGACAGAGGAATAGCAAATTTTTCCTCTCCCACATTGACAAGCAGCGCCTTGTTGACAGACAGGGTTAACGGTAAATGGACTATAAAGCGGGTCCCGCGCCCAGGTTCTGAATCAATGGTCAGAATGCCACCAAGCTGCTTGATTTCACTATTAACCACATCCATACCAACGCCACGACCTGATATCTTGGTCACTGTATCAGCCGTACTGAATCCGGCTTCAAGCACATATTGCATGATCTCCTTGTCTGTCAGATCGGCATCTTCGTCAAGCAAGCCACTTTCTATTGCCTTTCGCCGGATGACATCCAGTTTCATGCCGGCACCATCGTCTTGCAGCGTCAAAACAATTTCACTGCCCTCACGACCCACAGTCAACGACACCGTACCTGTCTCCGGTTTGTTGGCATTCCTGCGGTCTTCCGGGCTCTCAATACCATGGTCAATTGCGTTACGGACCATATGTTCAAGCGGTGGCAACATCCTTTCCAGAACCGTACGGTCCATCTCACCCTCTTCACCAATCACGCTGAAGTCCACCTGCTTGCCGAGCTCCTTGCATGTCTGGCGAACAATACGCCGTAAACGAGGCAGTTGCTGACTGAACGGCACCATGCGTGTACGCATGAGTCCTTCCTGGAGTTCAGTATTAACGCGAGACTGTTGTAGTAATAGCGTTTCTGATTCGCGTGTCAGATTATCAAGCAGATCCTGAATACTGATCAGATCGCCCGTACTTTCCATCAGAGATCGGGACAACTGTTGCATGTGCGAGAACCTGTCCATTTCAAGCGGATCAAAATCCTCACCGTACTCGTCCATGGTGTCTTCAAGGCGATACATAATCTGTGTTTCGGTTTCGATTTCAAATTGTCGTAGCTGCTCGCGTAAGCGGTGAATTGTCTGGTCCATTTCTGTCAGGTTGTACTTGAATGAACCGACCTGTTGTTCAATGCGCGACCGGTAAATACTGACCTCACCTGCCAGGTTGACCATATTATCAAGTACATCTGCACGCACACGCACTTGCTCACTGACCGCAGAACGTGCTGCTGCCTGCTTGTTCTCTCGCATGATCTCGAGAGTCGCTTCAACCGGAGCTTCATTTTCTGATTCATTGACAGCAGGAACAGAGATTGGTTGATCATCTGACGACTCACTGATTGGCAGTTCAACTACATTATCATGCTCTGTCGCAGCCGGTTCTGATGCTACAGGTACCTCGGGTAATGAAAACTCGGAATCATCAACCTCACCACCCATGGCCGCCAGTTTTTCTACCATTTCAACCAGATCGGCAACTGATGACATCGGTTTCCTGTCGCGTACTTGTTCCAGTAAACGTACCAGCATGTCGTGTGAATACTGCATGAGATCGAACAGATGTCTGGAGACAGTCACCTGATCATCTGCAACGGATTCAATAAGTGATTCAAGAACGTGGCTCAGATCGCCTATCGGCATTATATTAGCCATGCGTGCACCACCCTTGAGAGTGTGCAATTCGCGCTGTAATTGCTCAACCAGCTCCTTGTTGTCCTGATCATTCACCCAGTCATTCAGCGTTACTTCACTTGCGTCAAGAATTTCCACGCCTTCTTCCAGAAATATCTCCAGAAGCTCCTGGTCAATCTCTCCAACTTGCCCGGACGCAGCTGCTGAAGCCGGTTGCAATTCAGCAAAAAGATTTTCTGTTAATTCAGGTGCCGTGATTTCGATTTCGTCATCGGATTCTGTCTCGGGTTCCAACCCGGATCCGGATACCTCTTCCGCCTGTATTTCATTATCAATATACTCAGCGGATGGTTCTTCATCCGCCTCTATGATTTGCTTTTGCTCCTCATATAATGAATCGTCATCACCAGGGCCACGAGCTTCTTCTTCCTTGAGCAGGCGGGTGATATCGTTCATTAACACCTGTTTGTTAGAAAACTCAGCCCCTGGTTCATCCAGTTGCTCCACCATCGTCCTGACTGACGTGCTGAATTGATCAAGTAATATCAGCGATCCCTGATCGACACTTGTCTGATTCGCGTGCATTAATTTGAAATATCGCTCCATAAGATTACTGACTTCAGCGATCTCCTTGACACCAGCCATATGGGCACTGCCATGTAATGTATGCAGAGTACGAATGATGTCGTCTGTTACATCACAGGTGTCTCCCACGGACCGGCAAATGTCGACAAAATTCTGCAATTGAGCAAGATGACTGTTGGACTCATTGGTAAATATTTCGAGCAAGACCGGGTCAAGTTCTTGCTGGCTGAGAATAGTGCTACTGGATACGACCTGATCCAGTTCTGGTATCTGATCCATCCCGACGCCATATTCAGGTGATTCATCGATTGCATCAGTAAGTTCAGGAATCTCGTCCTCCACTGACTCTTCTGGTGACAGCTCAATCGTTTCATCCGGGATATCAGATTCAATCGCAGGTTCAGGCGCTGATTCGGGTGGTGGTCCACCCTCAATTAATGGCATTCCGCCAATGGCTCTTGCCTTGTTCATCACCGTAATCACATCAACCCGGGGGACAGGACCGCCTTTAAAATGTTCTATCAGTTCAGGAAGTATTTTTTGCGTGTTCTGGATAATTTCAACAATTTCCATTGACGGTTCAATGGTGTTGTCCATCACACGGTTGAGCATGTTCTCAATTGACCAGGCGAATTCACCTATGTCGGTTGCCCCAACCATACGCCCACTGCCCTTGAGTGTATGGAATGATCGTCTTATAACACTCAATGTCTCCATATTTTCGGGGTTCTTCTCCCACATTGGGAGGTTCTCTGATATGGAAACCATTTCTTCGCCAGCTTCTTCCAGGAAAATTTCCTTGATATCATCATCGATCTCATCCGGATCAATAGCGCCCTGACCAAAGACAGAAACTGCTGGCGGTGCTACTTGTGCAGGCGTCTCATCAAGTACCTCTTCGATGTCGGCAAGGTCAATACTCGTATCATCATCTGAACCCTGGTCTTCAGATCCCACCAGACCCTGTGGTTCGTCCTGAGACAATTCACGATCAGTATCTGCCAAATGCAGCTCACTGACCTCAGCTTTGTAAGGGGCTTCCACTTCATCGCCGCCAACTCCGTAACCCAGTTTGGCAATGCTACTTTCAACCACAGACAGAATTGAATCCTGGTCATGTCGATTTTCCTCGACAGATTCGAGGTAATACTCGATACCCGTAATAGCATCAGCTAATGCATCAAGTGTGTTCTGGTCCGGAATATCTTCCTTGTCTATCAGGTTGTGACTGACATAGGAGTTACAGGCTTCCAGTAATTTTGATGCCCGATCAAGCGATAGCATGGTCATACTGCCCTTGATTTGGCGATTCAGTTGCGGCACATCGGCCAGTGAACTGAATTCCCACGGTGATGATACAAAGCCGACAATGGCTTCCTTGACCCTGGCCATGTCCGTCTTGGCCTCATGAATCACTGTGTGTAATAATTTCTTGTATTCCCCGGCGGGAAGATCGGTATCATTGGCAGACTCGGTCGCATTGACTTCACTGACACTTTGCATACCACCCAGTGTCGACTCGACATATAACAAAACGCTGGCAACTTCCATCAACACGGCATCATCAGGTGGTTTTCCTGATTCAACCACTTCGTGTACGACAGTCATCTGTTCCTGAATGGCAGTGCGCTGCACCCCAAGGCCCAGCATCGCCAGAGTATCTGCTACCCGTTTCAGATTATCCTCCAGAGGTGCCAGTTTTTCGATACTGCGTTCATCCGAGCGTACAAACATATCAAGTTCATCCTTGATGCGCGTAAGATCTTCCTTGACCGCAACAAAGACAGTATCCATAACGTCGGCATTCAAACCTGTCATGCTTTCCTGCGCCTTTGAAATTTCATCCTCATGCAGGAACATTGCATCCAGTCGATAGGCTTTCTTGATTTCGTTAACGCGTTCGCCCTGTGATGTTGACTGGGCAACGTAATAAAGAAGATTTTTGATCAGTTCCAGAGGTTGTTCATCGACAAGCGCCGGTTCTCCACCATCAAGCAGCGTTTTTATTTTGCGATCAACATGTCCCATCAGGAGTTTGACTGCAACACTGGCATCAAGGCCTTCATCAGCGAGTCCTTCGATAACACCACCAGCCACCCAGAAAAGTTGTGCCACAATCTCGGTCACTGCCGCTTCACGAAGCTCGGATACTATGTTAGTCAGCGAACCCAGTTGTCTTGTTGTATCCTGGTCACGGAACCAACCGAGCAATGCAAGCTGATAAGGGTGACGTTTCTCTTTGGCCAGACGTTTAATATCGACCTTGCTGGCAGTCTCATCTTTTTTAACCACCGCGCTGACATCAGTTGACAAATCCGGAGAAAAGAACGAATTTTCTGATAACAGGGGTTCGCCGCGTGAGGCACGCAAGTCATTTAATATTGGCAGCAAAATGACCGGGATATCTTTCTGGCCAGCCTGCAAGCGTTCAAGATAATCAGGCAATTGCAGAATGGCCCGCATCATGACGTCAAACGTTTCTTCCTTGTGAGGAATTACCCTGTCAAGGATCGCGCTGGCAACCTCCTCCATTTCCTCGGCAACCAGTGCGGCACCATAAATTTCGACCAGTTGAAGTGTGCCATGCACCTGATGAATATAGTTGGCGCAAAACCGCATTTGCGATTCGTCGTCCGGATTCTCAACAAAAGCTTCCAGCGCGATACGCGCCTGCTTCAGCGTCTCGTCTATTTCGCCCTTGACCCAGTTAAGGGTACTGTAATCAATTTCGTCACTGGCGTTCATGCACGCAGACCCTGCACTGACTGGTTGGCTTCATTGTCGTTCACGCTCTTGCGGCGATAGGCCAGGATTTTTTCATAAGGTATCTTCTCAAGTTCGGGGTGTTGCCAACCCAGCACTTCACCTGAGCCAAGCACTATTATTCCACCCGGAAGAAGATGTTCTGTAAGACCGTTAATAATCTTGTTGCGCCGTTCCTGATCAAAATAAATAAGTAAATTCTGGCAATAGATGAGGTCCATCTTGCCTACGGGCGCCTTCCCGATTTCAAGGACATTCATATAGGTAAAACATATCCGCTGGCGCATATCTTTGTTGACCTGGTATTGCTTTTCACCAACGCGTGTCATGTAAGTATCACGGGCTTCTGAATCCATTTCTCTAAGCTTGCGTTCGTGATAAACGCCTCGTCTGCCAACAGCGATGGAGGTCAAACTGATGTCAGAGGCAATAATTCCCATATAGCTTTCAATGTTCTTTTCCTTCATGTACTGGTCGATCACAATAGCAAGTGTGTAAGGTTCCTCTCCGGTCGCACAACCAACACTCCATACATTGACCGTGTAGGGTTCGGCTGCCCGCTCAACCCATTCGGGAAGGAAATACTTGCTGATGAAAGAGAGTGAACTTTTATGACGGAAAAAACGTGTTTCGTGAACTGTCAGACGATCAACCAGCAATGACCATTCAACGCTGCCACTGCGACCGGAATGCAGGAGATCATAATATTCCTGATAATCCGAACATCCGATTTCGCGCATGCGTATACCCAGATTCGTAACAAGAAACGATTTACGCTCATAAGGCATCATCATGCCTATACGCTGTTTGAGCAGTGCTTGCCACAGGGTAAACTGGTCATCATCCATGTCATACATGGTGTCTGTACCACCCATTACGGGACTAAACGCTTTATCACTTGCAAGCACTGCAAAACCATCCGGTCCTAGTCAGGCAACTTGAAGCCGGCAACCGACTTTCTCAGTTCATTTGCCAGGTCAGCCAGGTTACCAATTGAGGTAGCTGTTTCGTTCGTGCCGGCCGACGTCTGGGTCGTAATCTCCTGAATCACATTCATGGTGTTGGAAATATTACCGGAGGCGACAGATTGTTGCTTGGCTGAATCAGAAATATTGGAAATAAGATCGGCCAGGCTCTGAGAAACATTCTCAATCTCTTCAAGCGCCTTGCCAGCGCCTTCCGCCAGCTTGGCTCCCGCGACCACGTCAGAGGTACTTTTCTCCATTGAGATAACTGCCTCATTGGTATCTGTCTGAATGGTTTTAACCAGTGCCTCAATCTGTTTGGTTGCATTACTGGAACGTTCTGCCAATCGTTGCACTTCGTCAGCAACCACTGCGAAACCACGACCGGCTTCACCAGCCATCGCCGCCTGAATAGCAGCATTCAACGCAAGAATGTTAGTCTGTTCAGCAATGTCGTTAACTGTTTCCACGATGTCACCAATTTCCTGTGAGCTTTCACCAAGTCGCTTGATTCGTTTTGAAGTTTCCTGAATCTGTTCGCGAATCGTATCCATACCTTTCATGGTGTTCTGCACAGCTTCTGAACCTCTGCGCGCAGTATCCACTGAGTTTTGCGCCACCAGGGCTGACTCCTCAGCATTGGAAGATACACCTTCAATGGAAACTGCCATTTCGTTAATGGCGGTGCTGGCATCCGTTATTTGTTGCGCCTGATGGTCACTGGCTTCTGCCAGATGCATGGCGGTGGCCTGTGTTTCCTGGGAAGCTGATGACACCTGTACCGATGCTTCATTAATGGAGTGAACCAGTTTGCGTAATGCGTCAATGGTGTAATTGGTCGAGTCGGCAATGGCCCCGGTGATGTATTCGGAGACTGTGCACTCCACCGTCAAATCACCATCAGCCATGTTACCCATCTCATCAAGCAAACGCATAATCGCTTCCTGATTCCGGGCAGCTTCACCCTCCGCCGATTTCTGGCGTATTCTGGCTTCGCGCAGCATTTGCAGTCCGAAGAAGATAGTCAGAACAATGGTAATAAGGCCAACAATGGCAATAAGCGCTGGTGTTATATTACCATCAGCCACTTCCGTCCGGTACTTGGCAGACAATGATGATAACGCAGAGAGAATTTGAGGTGCATTGGCAGAGATCTTTGCTGTAGCCTTATGCACCGCGAACAATTTCGGTGATGCCGTGAACACTTTATCAATTAGCACACTGATCTGTTGATATGCCTCTATAACCTCTTCCAGTTCAGCACGGGCATCTTCATCAGCAATGGGTTGAATCTGCCTTTTAGGATCGCCCTTTAACAAGCCCTGGAGCACATTGTTGAATAAATTGGCATCACGACCAAAGCGGTCAGCAGCTGTCGCCGCACCTTCACCACCGGCGCTTACCTTACGCACGTTCTGGGCAATACGCTGGGTAAGCATCAATTGGCGGCTGGCAATGTAGATTTGTTGTTGTGATGCACCTGATTCAATCATAAGGCCAACCACTTCGTCTGATTGTGCTAATAGATTAGGAATACTGTCACTAATGGCCCTGATGGATTCATTCAGTGAGAGAATGGCATCGCGATTCTCCAGGATTTTATCAGCCTGCTCCCGGAAGCCGAGCCAGCTGGTTTCAACCACACCAAGTTCAGCCTCAACAGCGGAGGGCGATTCAGGCAAACCCGTCTCAGGGTTTCCGGATTTGACAAAGTTGAATTTCTGCTCAAACTCATCACGCAATTCCTTCAGCCGGTCAAAACCACCAGCTTCACCACGTGATGCTTCCAGAGCATTTTTTGAAATACGCTGAGACAACACACGCTGATCATCGACCAGGGACCGATATTCAGCATCATGTTTTGCCTGTCTTGAATCAATAAAAAACAAAACAGCCAGAATAATCAGGAGGGCACTAATTGCCAGAATCCTGTAATGCATGGCTTCAAGTTTTATATCTGATTTAAGGATTTGCTGTAACTTGTTCATGATATTCTCCCAGACCGCCTTCAAGTCCGAACTTGTTTGTAAATTGCCAAAAAGATTTCGCCTCTTTCATTTCCATTTTCCGGAATTATTACCATATTTCTAGACCCCGGCCTGCAAGAATTCCGGCTTATCTGCCAGGGTTACCATACTAAACACACTCCAATCCACATCATTCTGCGTAAATGTGCCTTTTAAATAAATTTTTATTGCGTCATCCACCATTGGCATCCTGGATGAATGTTCTTCTTCATAAAAATGTTTGAGTCCCATCACTTCATCTACAAGAAGACCGCTATAAATCTCGTTATGATTAATCGCCAATACCCGACTGCGATGTGTTATTGCTGTCGCCTTATTACTCAGGTAACACTGCAGATCAAGCACTGGCAAAAGACTACCGCGTATGTTTGCAATGCCAATTACCCATTCCTTCGAGCCTGGTATACGTGACATTGGTGGAAAGGGCAGTATTTCTGTCACTTCATGCAACGGGGCAACAAACTGTGTATCTCCCAGTTTGAAACCAACGCCACTCCATGTCTGCTTGACCTCTGTTTGCTGTGGCAGTCCCGCGGCATATTTTTTACTGCGCGATTCAATATCAGCCAATAACTCAATAGGTTCCTTGAGCGCCAGATTGCTCATTTAGTTTCCTTCCTTACTTCCCTTGTAATACTGATTGAATCTTTGTAACCAGATCAGACTCATCAACAGGTTTGGTTATGTATTCCTTTGCGCCCTGTTTCAAACCCCAAACCTTGTCGGTCTCCTGGTTTTTGGTCGTAACAATAATGACAGGTATGGATGAAGTTTCCGGTGATTTTGTTAACTGGCGAGTTGCCTGAAACCCGTTCAAACCGGGCATGACAATATCCATTAACACCAGATCAGGTTTTTCTGTCCTGGCCACTTCTATACCTGCCTCACCGCTTTCAGCAGTCAACGCCTCAAAACCGTTTTTCTCCAGCATTGTTTTAAGCACGTGGATCTCGGTCGGTGAATCATCCACTATCAATATGCGTGCCATTAATATCTCCTTTTAATCTACTGACTCATAAATTTTTAATGTTTGTTACTTTCTAATGCCTGTCTCAAATCGGTAACAATCAATTGCTCTCGATAACATAACGTTTAATCGCACCCAGTAATTCGTCTTTTGTAAACGGCTTGGTCAGGTACTGATCCGAACCGACAATCCGGCCACGCGCCTTATCGAACAACCCGTCCTTGCTCGACAGCATGATGACAGGTGTTTTTTTAAAGACCTGGTTGTTCTTGATCAGGGCGCAGGTCTGATAACCATCCAGCCGTGGCATCATGATATCCACAAATATGATGTCCGGCCGGTTGTCTGCAATCTTTGACAGAGCCTCAAAGCCATCGGTCGCAGTCACTACATCACACCCCGCCTTCTTCAACAAAGTCTCGGCTGTGCGGCGGATCGTTTTGCTATCATCAATCACCATGACCTTCAAGTCATTGTATTCGCTATTATTTTGGTCGGCCACCCTGCCCTCGGCTTGTTATGTTGGATACAGACATAAATATTATAGACGGCCAGTCAGAATATTCACTTCAATAGCAAGTCAGGAATTAACAATAATTGGCTGTAAATACTAGGATTTACAGACCCAATGATCCAGTACTCTTTCAAGCTCATGGTCATTACTCTGATTGACCTATATCGCCCCAAGCGTGCCTGAAAGGAAATGTCCATTTCCCTGATGGGTTCGTACCTCCTTTGCCCTGCTTGAAAGCTACTGCTCATTACCTGTATCGTGCATCGCATGCCAAAACTCGGTGTCATCATGGATCCCATCGGATCCATCAAATCATACAAGGACAGTACCTTCGCCATGTTGCTGGAAGCACAGAGGCGCGGCTGGCCAGTTATTTACATGGAGCAATATGATCTGTTCTCACTTGATGGTCAGACTCATGCCAGAATGCGCAGTCTGACGGTGCATGATGACAACACGCATTGGCATGACTTCGGTGATGAATGGACAGCACCACTTCACGACCTGGATGTGATCCTGATGCGCAAGGATCCACCGTTTGATACTGAGTATATTTACACCACTTACTTGCTCGAGCGCAGCGAAGCCATGGGCGCACTGGTGATCAACCGTCCTCAAAGCCTGCGTGACATCAATGAAAAACTGTCAACCGCATTGTTCCCTGAATGCACCCCGCCCAATCTGGTCACACGACAGGCCAGTCAGGTGCGTGAATTTCTCGCAGAACACAATGACATCATCCTGAAGCCTTTGGGCGAAATGGGCGGTGCTTCGATCTTCAGACTTAAACAGGACGATCCCAACATTAACGTCGCGATTGAAACCCTGACCCGGTATGAAACCCGGTTTGTCATGGTTCAGCGCTACATCCCGGAGATAAAGGCCGGTGATAAACGCATTTTACTGATCAATGGCGAACCGGTAACCTATGCACTGGCACGCATGCCCACCAAAGGTGAAACCCGCGCCAACCTGGCGGCTGGTGGCAAGGGGGTTGGCATTGAGCTCAGCGACCGTGACCGCTGGATTTGTGAGCAAGTAGGGCCTTATTTACGCGATAAAGGCGTTGTGTTTGCGGGGCTGGATGTGATTGGTGATTATCTGACCGAAATTAATATCACGAGTCCAACCTGTATACGTGAGCTGGATGGCTTCTATCATCTGAATATCGCTGGTCAGTTGTTTGACGCCATAGAAACGAAACTCGGTACTTCCACAGGAAACTCATCTTCATGAATGTAGTGAGAACAACTGTTACCAAGCCATTTGGCCTGCGAGTGCTACTTCCCGGTTTGATGTTCTTACTCGCCGCCTGCACACCAAAAGAAGAACCGGTACACCACGAAACCATTATTGCCTTTGGAACGCTTATTGAGGTAAGCATTGTCGGCGTCGATGAAACACAGGCGCAAAGAGGGTTCGACGCGCTTAGAAGTGACTTTAATTACATGCAGGAAGTCTGGAATCCTGTGAAACCCAATCCAGTGATGCGCATCAATGGTTTATTACAGACAGGCATACCCTTTTCAGTAGCACCTTCCACCCTGCCTCTGATACAACGCGCGCAAGAGCTGTCAGTGGCCAGCAATGGTTTGTTCAATCCGGCTA
>Ga0114931_10001546_pt1 | contig 29390 bp, 44 predicted proteins | sample 2SBtaG_FD_89579 | JGI IMG/M metagenome (GOLD analysis project Ga0114931, IMG submission 89579) | Deep subsurface microbial communities from Kolumbo volcano to uncover new lineages of life (NeLLi) - 2SBTROV14_V59a metaG | ecosystem: Environmental > Aquatic > Marine > Volcanic | place: Kolumbo... | reverse complement strand
GAACCGTATTGACCGCGGCCGGCTGATCCGTAGTCACCGCCGCCGCCTGAATCGTATTCACCGCCGCCGCCTGAACCGGAAACTGAAAAGCGTTATGATAAAAATGGTAATTGTTTGAATTGTCCGAAGATGATTCAAGAGAATAAAAAGATAATTTATGAATATCCGAAATGCAACGAACATTGTTGCGATGATAGAGAAGAATTTTATTAAATAATTTGTTATAAACAGAAAAAGGAATTAAAATGGCAACATTCACAAACACAGTAAGCGATGACCCGACTTGGTACGAGCAGTTAGGGCTAAAAGTCTTAAATGGAGGCATTGATTATGGAATGGACGCTCTCAAAAAGAGTACAGGAGGAGGCAATAATAATCAGGAAATACAACGATACGATGCACAGCCGGCTGAATCGCAATTACAAGCAGTTGCTCAACAGACTGCCGAACAGGTCGCAAGGCAACAAATGCTACAACCGGCACAAAAAGAGAGTGGAATTATGGGAATAGTCCAATCAGTATCACCATTAGTTTGGGGTGGCGTTGGGGCAGGATTGACCTATTTCCTTTCAAAAAGTCCAATAGCATCGGCATTAGTCGGCGGCGGATTATGGTTCTTTACCGATAATATGAAGAAAAAACAACCGATTGAAATTAATAAAATACCATTAAGGAGTTAATAAAATGCGTAAAAGAAGAAGCAATAGCAATGTTTTTAAAAAAATGGGAAACAATTTTAAAGCAAATTCTAAATCAGCACCATTAAAGAAATTAGCGTATGGCATAGTCGGTGGGGTTCTATATCCGATTATTCCGACATTAATTATGGGAATGAGCGGACAAAAAGTTACTCAAAATGCTGATGGTAGTACTGCAATGTCGCCAAATATAGATATGAACGGATGGACAGGTTTATTAACCGGCGGCTTGGGAACGGTTCTAATTGGTATGGTAGCCAATAAGATGGAAATAGCGTATGGCGGAATTGCCGCAATGACTACTCATTTGATGTATGTCAAAGCAAATGATAAGATTGTGCAGATGATTGATTCACCGATTTTCGCTTTCGACAAAAGCGTATTAACCGGCGGTAATGCTAATATGCACGATGGCGAATTGCCGGCAGGTTTAGATTATATTACTTTGCCAAATGGGCAGAGAGTAGTAGGTCAATCTGCACCATTAGACGATTACACTAACAGCGTAGCAGATTATACTGATACAGTCGCAGATTATACCAACACAGTGGCGGATTATACCAACACAGTGGCGGATGGTGATTCAGACTATGATTTTGAAAGTGCCGTTGCAAACGGTGCATTTAGTTAAAGAAACTAAATTTATTAATTATAGATTTGGTTATTGATATATATTTTTTAATAACTATAACAGAGGTTTATTATGTACGATGAAAACAACAGAGCGAAACTACAAAGTTTCGACAACAACAAAGGGAAAGCACCTTTTGAAAAAGAGGAAATTGTATTAACAGATACGATTTTCTATGATGTCAGCACAGTGGTTACGGATTCGCAGTTTTTTAATGCGAAATCTATTGACCGACAGTATCAAGATAGGAATTTCCCTGTAACGTCCCACGCATATAAATTTACGTATGCAAGATTAACGCATACAATGAGATTTACAGCGGCAGATGCATTGGCGGATAACAATTATATTCAGTACTTTGATGAATATTCACAAATTATTTTCCAAAAAGAAAATAAAATCTTGGGTGGAAGATATAGTCTATCAACATTAACACCGTATGAGTGGATTCCCGCAAGTTCAGCCGCCGTAACAGACCCGACTGCGGCTATAAAAGAAAAGTTCAATTCTTGGTATAAATTTGAAACTCCGATTCAAGTCGGAGCAGGCAAATTGTTTACGGTTGATTTTGTTACAGCAAAAGGACTGACAACAGCAGCGTATGCAGTTGGTAGAACACCATTTTATGCCAACACCCCGACAGCGTTTGCAAATGCTAACAGAGGATTTGGTATTAAATTAGAATTACGTGGTTACAGATGGCTTGAATCACAATAATTTTATTAACATAACTTGCACGGATTAATTCCGTGCAAGTTATAAATTAAAAGGAAATAAAAAATGAGTGAAATTACAAATAGAAATATAAATTTAATCTTGCCAAGAGTGCAATTAGATGATTTTTTTGTCTATGATATTCAGTTTTCAATGGCTAATTCAACGGATAGCGATAATTTTGAATTGAATGTCGGTGATAAAGATTTCTTATGTGTCAATCCGAAGGTTACTATGTTTGATGCGAATGGTATTCATTTTCCGGAAGCGAGTATGGCGGCAACGGCTCTTGATAGTTTTACGCTGGATATTACCTCTATTGATGACAAAAAATTTATGAGCAACCCGATTGATATTTGGACATTGAACGACTTGGCTAATAATCCGTATTTTCAAGGAATGTTTTTCCGGTCAAGGACAAAATATAATTTCCAAATTGCCGGCGATTTAGGACTTACAAAAGGTACATATCCGATGTATTTCAGATTAGAGTTAATAGGCTATAAATTAAATAGAGTTTAAAAATGGCTTGTAGCATTGATTATAATTTCCGCCGTGAATATCCGAAAACTGTGGCTATCCTGTGGATTAGTTCAACGGAAACGAATATAAAGCAGACGTGGGGACATATTGATAATACAAATGTGGGCTATGTCGGAGCAGGCAAGGAATTAGAAAAGTTAGGACAGGCTGATGCTGATATTGGTTCAAAGGAATTAGTCTCCGCTCCGTATCCGACACGGTTAAGACCATTAAACAAATTAGATATTTTGTATAATGCAAATAAAGTCTTTTTTGATAAAGTTGAATATTATGCTTATGATAGTACTTTGACCGGTTCGGCTGTGCAAGATGCGGCTGTACTTGCTGATATTTATGCAAGCAAAACAACAGATGAGATAATTCCTCAATCCTATTTTGATAAGGGAATGCCTGTAAATTGGGTGGCAAATTATTTTAGACCGGAAATTTATATAAATGGACGGAATGTATTTGATTTTTTGCAGTCTTCAAATTATGGCAAAGATAATAAGGGAGACAATTCGATAGGGCTTCACTTACCAATTTGCATTGATATGCAAAACGAATTAAAGAAAGTAAATTCTATTGAATTATATGGACAGGTGGCTCAATATATCCGGTCTCAAAATAAATTTCAACGTTATCCCTTATTGGCAGTAACTTGGTTTTGGGTGGGGTATAGCAATGACACGGAATAATTTTGAAAATTTGGCGTTTAAAATAGCGAAATATGCGGCAGAAAAATATAACTGCTGTCGTATTCAATTAGCGAATTATTTGACCGCTATTGCCGCAACAGAAAGCCGTTTTCACGAGAAAGCAGAGAATAAGCATTCGACAGCAAGGGGAATTATGCAGGTGCTTATTTGTACGCAACGGGAAAACGAAAAAAAACGTATGAAGGCTGAATTTGCTCCGGCAATGTATTCTTGCAAAGTTTATCCTACCGAAATCGTTAGCAGGGAAAAAGATAGAATGTTTGACCCTGAATATTCGATTTTAGTAGCATCTTATGAATTGGCATATCAATATAAGCGGTATGATGATGATTGGAATAAAGCGGTATATGCTTATAATCAAGGAAGTTATCCGCAAAAATCAGAGCAAAAAGATAAAGATGGGTGGACTTATACGGAAAAGGTTCTCGATAATTATAAACCTAAAATCTTCGATGTTGCAGAAGTTACAAGCAACAATTATAATAAATGGAATTATCGCAATTATAAACGAATTGAATTTTATTAACAGATATAGAAGGGGAAAAAATGAATTTTGAAAAAGATAAAATATATAAATTCGGGATATTATCGGATGAGGGAAACAGGAATCCTGCATCTCCATTTCCGGAATTTAAAAAATCACCTAAACCGGTGGCAATGGCAGGTAAAATCCTTATTGACAATGATATTAGGAATTTTTCCGATTATTTAGAAAAAAATATACATAATTATCCGCCAAAAGATATAGTACAGTGTTATCTTTTTGAACCGGATGCGTCTTCATATAAAAAATTAGCAGAAGGAAATCCATTCAAGAGGGAATCGGTGAAAGAAGAAACGACTATAAATGATAGATTGTTTACCAATCCGGATGCAAATACTCATCAGCAACCGATAACATTAGAACGTGGTAATTTGTTCGTTCCACGCAGTAGTTTAGACCTTGACGGTTTGCAGGGAATATATCAGCGACAAATAGAAGCATTGAGCGAGACAATTCAATATAAAGAGAATAAAATCAATGAATTGATTAATAAACAAATTGAATTGATTAATGAAAACGGAAGATTAGAGGCAGAATTGCGAGGGCTGGAAATTGAGAATGATAAATTAAGTAGTTCATTAGAAACATTGTTGAATAGGGAAAAAGAAAGTAATGGGCTTTCGGATGGCGGTGCAGGTACGCAAATTGTTTCTATGCTTATGGAATTGGCAACAGACCCGAATGTCCGGAGCGGAATCACTAATTATATAAAATCTAAATTTGGTGGTGGACAACAAAAAACAGAAGAACCGAAACAAAATGGGCAACAGCCATTACCGAGTTTCGATAAAATAGGTTCAGCAGGTAATAATAATCAAAATGGGCAACAGAATGTTACAACTAATTAAAGATACTCCGAGAGAAATAATTGATATGCTAAAAGCGATTGATTATACAAAATTCTCCAAAGAAGAAGAAAATAAATTGCTTGATGAATTAGAAACAGTTATAGAAAAATTTAGGCGATATATACCGATAAGACCGCCGGATAATTATAGTTATTCAAATATTCATATACCAAATTGTCCGAATAGATTAATTAAAATTGCGAATAGAAATTGGTGGGCTAAAATCGGGAAATTTCATAAAATGATAGCATTGCCGGTAATAAAAATTTGGATGCAAGATAATTTAATGTAAAATGGAATTTGCTATTGAAATATTGAAATTAGCAAAATCATTTATAGGAAATGAAGAATTATTAAATAACAGTGGTTTTAAAGATTCTAAATTTCAGGAAATGATGGAAAAAATCGGCTGGATGACCGGCTGGGCGTGGTGTGCATCTTTTGTAAGATTAGTTTATTTAAAAGCGGCGGCTAATTATTTTGGCAAAGATTCAAAGCAATACAAAATTATCAATAAAACTTTGAAACACAGTGTATTGAGAACATACAGAGCCGCAAAAAATAGTAAACATTGGCGTATAACAGAAATTCCGGTTGTTGGGGGGATATTAATCTTTAAACACGGCAGAACGACAGGACACGAAGGTATCGCATTAAATGCTCATTCGGTTACGGTTACGGTGGAAGGCAATACGAATGAACGAGGTGAGCGTGAAGGTAAATTTGTTCTGTCAAAAGTCCGTTCAGTACATTTTGATAATCATTATTTAGGTTGTTTATCTTTTATTAATAATGTAAATGAGTAAAAACAAAGAAATAAAGAATCAGATAGATGATGATTTTGAATATAAGAAATATTCATTGAATTTTGATTTTTCGGACTATTTTAATATGTTTATGGCGTATAAAGATGATTTAGTCTTTATTGCAAAAAATGCCGGTAAATATATAAAAATTATCGTAAAATTAGTAAAAATATTTATTAAAATTAAGGAGTTTGCTATGGATAAGCACAAAATTTTCAATATCATTACAACAGTATTGGGTGTAGTTGTTGTTGTATGGCAAGGTATTATTCCTGTAATCAGTAATGCTTTCACGTGGGATAAACTAATAATGGCAATATTGACGGCTATTTTAGGCTATTTTGCGAAACTAAACAAAAAAGACGAATAGGTGAAATATGGGTAATTGTGATATATTCATTGACCCTATGCAATCCACTCCGCCGAGCAGTGCTTCCGGAACGGTTACAAGTGTTGCAATGACCACTCCGGCAGAATTAAGTGTTGCAGGTTCTCCTATTGTTGCCGCAGGTACGCTGGCGGTTTCTTGGGCTTCGCAGGCTCAAAATTTAGTGCTTGCAAGTCCTGACGGTGCGGCTGGTATTCCTTCATTCAGAGCAATTACTACAAATGATTTACCTACTTTGAATTATTGGGGGAAAACCGGAGATGCCGGCACAAATCCAACTACTGATTTTGTAGGTACAACTGATGCACAAGATTTTGTAATAAGGGCAAACAACAATCCTATATTAAGAATTTGGCAGGCAGACAATAATATAAGTTTGGGCAAAGATGCGTTTGCGGCGTTTACCGCTCCGGCTGGCTCACAGGATAATATTGCTGTCGGTACGGGTGCAATGGCGAAGTTAAATGCAGTAGCATCAAATAATATTGCAATCGGAGAGCAATCTCTTTATAATCTCAATGTTGCATCAGATAATAATATTGGCATCGGGAAAGAAACATTATATAGCAAAAATGGCACAAATGGCTATTCAATAGGTATTGGTTGGCAAGCATTGTATCAAGAGAATACAGGCAGTTACAATATTGGTATTGGCTACCGTGCCGGCTATGCTTTAACAATCCCGCAGGGCAATATTGCTATCGGTGAAAGTGCTATTTCAAATGGAATAGCGGCAACAGGCGGCTATAATGTTGCTATCGGTTACCGTGCAATGTATAATATCACAGGTACATATCATTCCGTGGGAATTGGTCATCAATCATTGTATAATCTTACTACCGGAGCATATAATGTTGCTATCGGTCATTATTCAGGCGACACGCTGACAGATGGACAAAATAATACATTAATTGGCAACGAGGCAGACGTCAGCAATGGTTCGTTTAATAATGTAGGTACATTGGGCTATAATGCTCTGGGAACGGCATCTAATCAAATACGTTTAGGTGATAGCAATATAACAACATTTTTCTGTCAAGGTGCTTATGCGGCAACAACGGCAAATGCGGCTAATATGTATGTTGATACTAATGGTCAAATAATGCGTTCAACAGCGGCAGTTGCAGGCGGCACAGTTACAAGCGTTGGTTTGAGTTTACCAAGTGAATTAGCAGTTTCCGGTTCACCAATTACAACGGCAGGGACTTTATCGGCATCTTGGGCTTCGAAAAATAAAAATTTATTCTTTGCAAGTCCTGACGGTGCAAGTGGCACACCTTCATTCAGAGCAATTACAATAGATGATTTGCCGGCTATTTCAATTAAAAATTTATCTGATGTTTTATCTTCAATGACACCGGCAGACGGTCAGGTATTAACTTATGATACTACTAACGGCTGGCAAGCAGAGACTTTGGCATCTTCCGGATGGGGTTTGTCCGGTAATTCTATTTTAAGCGGCGATTTTCTTGGCACGACAAATGATGAGGATTTGGTATTTAAAAGGCAGGGCATAGAGGTCGGGGTATATGGAAGATGGTCTCTCTATTTAGGCTATCAAGCAGGATATTCGAGAACAGGCTCATTCCAATATAATACTTTCGTTGGGATTGGTGCTGGGTATTCGGTTACTACTGGTAATAGTATGACCTTTGTCGGTTTTGAAGCAGGGTATTCACATACGACACAATACGGAGCAACATATTACGGATATAAAGCAGGACGGGCATCAGTCGGTTACGACAATACATTTATTGGAAATTTGGCAGGATTTTACTCAACAGGCAATTATAATACTCTATTGGGCAGTGAGGCAGGATTTAATCTGGTCGGTACAAGTACGAATTATAATAATTTAATCGGTTATCACGCAGGACACGCAATAACTACCGGTTCTTATAATATTGTAAATGGTGGGAGTGCAGGAGTAACAATCACAACAGGGAATCAAAATATTTGTATTGGGTATGGTTCAGATGTTGATGTAAATACCGATAGCAATGTAATTGCAATCGGTCATAGCGTTTCCGGAGCAAGCAATAACATTGTAATTGGCAATATTTCAAATAATAAATTTATCTGTCCGGCAATTTATACACCGACAACGTCAGATGCGGCTAATGTTGTTGTTTTAGCAACCGGACAAGTCTTGCGTACAACGTCATCAAAACGTTATAAGAGCAATATCCGAGATTTAGAAGTTGATACGAGCAAAATTTATAATTTAATCCCTAAGACTTTTGAAGATAAAAGCAGTAATAAAACTTATTTCGGTTTAATTGCGGAAGATGTCGCAAAAGAGATACCGGCATTGGTTACCTATGAAGAAAAGAATGATGTACTAAAAACTTATAGGACGAATAAGCGGAAAAAGTCGAGGAAAGACAGATTAATAAAAAGGCGTGATAATTTAACAAATAGAATCGTTGAAATTGGAAACAGAACTAAATTATCAGAAGAAGAAAAAGCGGAACAAGTTGCACAGACACAAAAAGATATTTCAGAAATAAACGAAAAAATTAATGCAATAAGCATAGACGATACGGTATTGACAGAGGGCAAAGCATTAATTCCGGATGCAGTTAAATATGATAAATTGGCAGTATTATTATTGCAAGAGATAAAAAAATTAAGAGATAGAATTGATATTTTAGAAAATAAATAAAAGGCAACAAAATGGCAAAACAAAAAATATTTACAAAGAAAAATTTTCCGATAATTTTAGGCTCGGTAATCGGTGGAGCCGGATTAATGTATTTTATATTAAAACCCCACGTTTTGAAAAATTTATTAAGTGATTCGTTTAACACTGACTATGACCCTTATTATGGGCAACAAAAATTTTATTCGACACCGATATATTTACCGGAAGCCGATAAGGCAAAAAAGCCGCTTAACCCTGACGATATGAAAATGCAAGAGCCGGCTGAAAATGATATGACCATTGCAGGAGTAAACAGATGAGAGCCGTAAAAACCGAATTGTATCCGGCTGAAATAATCGGAATGATGGCGTTGGCGGCTTTTATAGGTGGCGTGGGTACATATTTGCTCACTAATAAGAAGAAAAAAAAGAGCAATGAATATATCACAGTGGATGATTATATGAAATCACAAAATTTAGATTTATATACACCGAGAAAAAAAGAAACTATTAATAATAATTTGAAGGATTGTAATAATGTTAGCAAACAGCAATATTAAGAGTGTGGCTATTGCCGCCGGATTAACAGGGTTATTGCTTTGGAGTGTGAACAATGGAAGTACACCAAGAAAAGCAACAAGAAAAAAATCATCGAATTTAAGCGATGGGCGGAGAAGAAGGCGAAAATCATATAAAGATGCTGATAAGATTAGCCGATTGAAAACTTTGTCGGCAAGAATAAATAAATTTAATTTTAAAGGTGGCAAATCGAATTTAAGCGATGGGCGGAGAAGAAGACGGAAATCTTATAAAGATACCGACAAGATTAGACGATTGAGAACTTTGTCGGCAAGAATAAATAAATTTAATTTTAAACAAGGTAAAAAAAAAGCAAGGACAAGAACGAGTTTAAGGGATAGGGAACAACCGACTTTATTTTCCGGACATAATCTAAATGATTATATGATATAAAAAGGTGATAGAATGATAGACAATACAACAGTTAGGAATTGGGCGGCGGCGGCAGGATTAACGGGGATTTTCCTTTGGGCTGTCGGGATTGGCTCAAAACGTACAAATAGCCGGCGTGCTAAATCAAAGCCAAGAACTCATAGGCGGAAAACTACAAGGAAAAAGGCAGTAAGGCATTCAAATAAAAGAGGGCATTGTAGGCTTAATGATAGAGGCAAGAAAAGTTGCCGGCTCAATGATGAGGGAAATTCAATATCTAATTTAAAAAAAAACTGAAAAAGACTAACAACATCATACAGGGCGATGAAATTCTTTTTAAGGAATCAGTTTTTGGCGGCAGTTACCGAAGTCCAAGATATATTGGGGAAAGAGAAATTAGGGCTATCGTAACAAAAGAAAGTTACGGACAAAAGAGAGGACAACATACATTCACATTAAAAGTAATAGATGCTATCGGAACGAATGCCGGTGAAATTTTACAAAAAAAATCTATCAGACGAAAAGGCAGGAATTTATATAAAGAATGTTATTTAATAAAAAGGACAAAAGACGAAGACAAAGAGACCAAAGAAAAAAATGCACGAAAAGAGAAAGCATTGTTGAAAAAATATTCTCAATGGTATGAGGAAGGCAAAGAAGATAAAATTCCTGATTGGTGGATAAAGAAATATAAAAAAGGATAAAAATGTTACTAAATGACAAATATTTATTAGAACTTTCCAAGGTTTTAAATGCACGTTTAAAATCTATTCAAGCACCGTTTTTTGTCGTTTGCAATGCAAGTAATTCAAGGAATAGAATTAATGAGACTTGGCGAAGGATAGCGGCAAGAACTTGCGATACAGATTATAAAAATGCAAGATGGACATCCGAAAGAGAAGTTGATAATTGGTTGCGTGATAATAGAAATACTAATCTCAAAAAATTAAGAACCGGAAATTTAAAAACTGCAAAAGTCCCTAAAAGACCTGTATCAGTGGAAAAACCGAAACCGAAGGCAAAACCTGTTCCGAAACCGAAGCCAAGACCGAAGGCAAAACCTGTTCCGGTAGCAAAGCCGAAACCGAAAGCAAAACCTGTACCGAAACCGAAGCCAAAACCGAAGCCAAAACCTGTTCCAAAACCGAAGGCAAAGGCAGAGCCGAAACCGAAGGCAAAACCGAAAAAGGAATATCTCCCTGCCGGCGAGATAGTGCGTATATTATCGGATGGAGTTTATAAATTAAGAAAGGGCGTATGGGGAATTAATATTTTAGAATCAACAGGCGAAGGAGAAAACTTTAAAACATTAAAATTTTATGATGAATTGGATGCACGTAGGGAATTGCTAAAATTGGATAGTATAATCTACGACAGAAAAGTGAAGAATGGGGTAGATAAAATAAAAGGGAAAATTCCAGAGAATTTTCCGATTTGGCATTATATGAAATTGTTATTACCGTATTCCGCAGATGATGCTTATAGAATAGCAATGGACAATACTGTATATTTCGATGAATATGGAGCAACATCAACAGATTCATACGTGATGGCACATATAAGAATAAAGCCGAATCCGGTTCGGGGAATTTTTGGAAAAGGCGGAATGAGGATAGATGACCCAGACATAAAATTTCCACCGTATGCAGATGTCCTTCCCAAAAAGGCAAAAAAGATGGGCGAACTTACTGCATTAAATTATGAGAAACTAAATTTTGCAAGTAAAATAGCAAAAGCAACAGAAGTATTTGATGCCTCTGTAAACACGCACAAAGTCGAAATTCCTACAATCGTTGGTAAATCATTTTTCGTAGATATTAAAACATTAACACAGGGCTTTGAATTTTGGAAAAATTTTAATAACGACCATCTCGTATTTTATTTCAAGGATAGACCTTCTGATGAAATCGCTGTTCCGATAATATTGCTACCAAAAGAATATAAGAAATTTAATAGTCTTTTTGATTTAACTGCCTTTTTCCTTCTAATGCCTTTGCGTGTTTATCAAGATAATGAAGTCATATTAAATACAAAATTGATTAACGAATTTTATGACAAATTTCATAATGATATTTTTAAAATAGTGCCTGACAATCCTTTTATTTATTCCACACTATTTGTGTTCAATGAAAACAATGACAGAGAACTTATATGGGAAAAAGGCAAAGTAATTGCTAATCTTAATAAAAGAACGGAATTAATAATGGTCTCGGAATATGATAAAGAAAAGAAATTAACGACTGATTGGAAATATCCTTTCACAAAAAGTTTTAGAGCATTTAAAGATTCAAACAATGATGATTTTTTCGATATGGAAGAAGGCAATATTTCCGATAAATATCCTATAAGAAAATTTGATTTTGCAAAACTTAATAGAGGGAAAACTACTAATGATAGATGGGTGGACTTAAATTCTTTGCAATTCGAGAAATTCGACATTTATGATGCTTTAAGATTATTCAAAAAATTCGGTGATAAAGATGTAGCAATCGGAATATTGAAATCGGGAAGCAAAAACTATATGACAATAAAAGGGAAAAATAAAATTGTTTATATTAGTGGTAAGGAAGTAGGAGAAAGTCGGAACAGAGGAAGCAGATTTACCTCTTATTTAAAATAAAAAAGAAAATAATTAACATATTTCAAACAACACAAAGGATAGAAAAATGGCAAAAGGGAAAAAATTATTAGACATCAAAGGCGATTGGAAAAAAGATTCAACCGGTGGTAAAATCATTACTGCTTTTGTAGTGGTTTCAATAGCCGGCACGATAATATCTTTGGCAAAAAATCTAATTAACAAGACAAAATGATGAATCTTATTCAACAGTTTCCGGATATTTTTATCAGTGAAGCGTTGAATTTTGTCGGGTGCGAAGAGCCAAAAAGTAAGAAATTAGCAACACAATGCTTTATTGATATTATTACCTATGATGGACACGATTTATCAACAGATGCGTGGTGTGCTAAATTTGTTTGGTACATTTTAGATAAAACTTGTAAAAAGATAAAAAAGACAAATCCGCTTAAATATACTGCTTCGACTTTGGCAATGAAAAAAGATGCAGAAAGCAAAAATATACAAGTGGACAGAGAGCCGGCAGAAGGTTCTATTATGTTTAAATATCGGACAGGTGGCGGACACGTTGGGATAGTGTCCCATTATGATAAAGCGACAGGCAAATTTGATACGATTGACGGCAATCATTCCGATAAAGTAGCGGCTGTAAAAAGGCAGTTGGATGAGACTAAATATTACTTTATACACGTTGAAAAACTGTTTAAAACAGATATTTTGGTGGCAAATTTTCCATTAAAAACGGTTCTTATAGCAGGCGGAGCGGTGGCAGGTTCATTAATATTTTTAAGCAGGAAATAAAATGAGTACTTTGTATAAGATGGACGAAGTAGTCCGGCACAGGATACATCCGTTACCATTGACGACTCTTTGGCGTAAAGTTTTAGGCAATATTCCAAAAGATGAGCAGTGGGCAATGATGATTTATGGCTATTCACAAAGCGGCAAATCATCGCTTGCTTTGAAAATTGCCGATATACTTGCTAAACCGGAGACGAGGGTATTATATAATGCCGCAGAGGAACGGATTAGTACCGGCACAATTACTTTGAGAATGCAACGTATGAGAGTGCAGAATCAAAATATTGATATTTATGAAAATCGTTCAAAAGAAAATTTAGAGGAATTAATTTCGCAAGGCGACTATAAATATGTGATAATTGATGCAGTCAATCGTATTGCTTTGACACAGCCGGAAATATTAGACTGTTTTGCGTGGCAAGAAAAATATCCTGAAATATCTTTTATTTATGTATTGCACGGAGACAAATCAAAAACTAATTATATTGGTTCTTCTGCTTTACAGAATTTAGTTGATATGTCGTTTGAACTTGTCAATGGTATAATCAATATTTCAAAAAACTATTTTAGTATAGATGGTTCCAAAGAAACACAATTTAATGTTTTCGACTTACGATAATGAAATATTTTAAAAATATAAAGACACCAGAAGAGGCAAAGAAACGATTTTATAAGTTGAGCCAAAAGTATCATCCGGACAAACAGACAGGCAATTCAAAAAAATTTATTGAGATGGAAAAGGAATACAAAGAACTATTGGTATTCTTTAAAGTTAGCAAAGCACGGAATGGCAAAATTATTTTTCACGACGGAGAAATACAGAAACGTATTAAAATAAATAAAGATTATGCCGATAATATAATAAAAAATGCCGGCAGTATAGCCTCTGATTCAGTCAAAATTGCTGTTGAAACATTGTTAAATAAATTCTTTGAAGTAAAATAATTTTTTTTTGGAATTTAATAATATTTTTTGTATATTGCGATTGACCTTAAAGTTTGGGTAAAAAATTATGATAGAATTGGTGCTTTTTCTCAATTTACTTTGTAAAATTTTTTTCAAGATGTCTCCTGCAATTTAATTGAGTTTTCCAATTCGGATACTCTTTGCGAAAGCAAAGAGTATTTTTTTTGCTTTATGAAATACCTTCCGGAACACAGAAAAACGAATCTTGAATTTTACCTTGTAGTGTGCAATTCCATTAATCCTATACCAATCCCTTAATTTATAGTTATTTTTCATTTTTTCTTTTTTTCTAAAATTTGCTCAAAAAACAACGTCCATAAATCGCCCAGATTGAACGTTTTTAAGTTGAGCCATATAATGATATACCTGCTACAATGTTTGTTCCCACTATCATAACTATTACAACGCAACAAAGGTTAAATCTGATTTTAGTCCGCATTTGGAACAATACCAAGATGTTTGATACCAAGCACTGCTATTTTTATCCGGCAAGAAATTAAATCTTTTATTTGGAATTAATAATTGGATGCCTTCGGCGGTAAATAATTCTCCTCTTTTTTTTCCTTCTAATGCCGTTAATGGAAGCAAGAACATAAAAGGTTTTTTCAATTCATAAGCACGTTTCAAAAACTCATTCTTTAATGAAAACGGTGGATTGGTAATTATCATATCATAATTTTTAGGTTCATAATGCAAGAAGTCTTCACCATTATTTATATGTGTTGTAAGTACACTATATCCTACATCTTTTAATACTTTTACTATTTGGCTTCCTTTTATAGCGGTACATTCCCAAATTGTTTTTATATGTTTTGGTATATAAGGAAGAATCATCGTTACTGCCTCTTTTGGCGTGTATAATTCATCGAATTGTTCTCTTTTAATAAAATTTTTCTTCTGTTCTAATATTAAATTCATAGTTTGCTCTTTCGAGATTTTGCATACCTTTGCCGGCGTGCTAAATCATCATCACGTCTTTGCATATATGTCTTATATGATTTAAGAGCGTGAATGTAATTTTCCTTACCGACAAACGCAATAAGCGAATCCACGTATTTATATTTGATTAGATGAGAATCAAAAACAATTTTATTGACCCAAGTCGGTGAGCGTTGTCTCCATTTAGCGAATGCCGCTTTGGAATATCCGCATCTTCGCAATATAAATAGAAACATAGTTGGTGTTATGTCTTTATCAATTAGTTTAGAATCCATATTTAATACCTTTTATGGTTGTTTATACATTTAATTGAAACGATTGAATCCTCTAATTAGTTTTTGAATTATTACCATAACCTCATTTTGCCATACGAATTTTTCATATAACACCATTACAAAACAATGATTTAACCTTAAAAACACGGTAAAAATTGGTATTAGTTTACATAATGTCGGGAAATGACAAAATAAAATCCGTGTATGAATTAAAATTTTAGTCAATTTTTTGTATTTTCTTTGTAATTCCAATAAAATCATATATTTACTGAACTATAAATACACTATAAATACACTATAAATACGCTATAAATACGCTATAAATAGTAGTTAGGTCAAATCAGACTTTTTAGTCTGCTATAAATAGGCTATAAGTTTATAGTCAATTTATAGTCAATTTATAGTTTGGACGATTTTGTAATTTATTATAAAACAATAACTTACAAGGGGACACTATAAATAGGTTTTCAATTTATAGTCAATTTATAGTTTGGACATAAAAAAAAAACTATTTTGATACACTGTTTATTTTTCAATCAGTTAGGCATATGTTTAAAAATACGTTAAGGACTATTTTGCCTGAAATGGAAAAAAAATAAATTCATATACGTATTTAAAGTGTAAGAAGAGAGGACAAACTAAAAAAAAATTTGGAAAATGGAAATTAATTGATTATATTGATTTTGTGAGTTTTAAACATTTATATTTTTTATAACATTTTGAAAGGATTTAAAAATGAAGGTACCATCACAAAAAACAGTCAAAGATTTTCTCTATGGAAATGATGAAGAGAAAAGCAAATTATTTGATGCCGTGATAAAACAAATTGATAATGAGTGGGATATGATATTTGAGGGTGCAGAAGATTATATACCTGCAAGTAGTGGAATTTCCGGCTTTATATTTACTGACGACTGTAAGGAATTTGCTAAAAAGAATATTGAAAGCATACTCTATGTACTTAATCAATTAGAAGAGGAATTCGGAAAGCCATTCCCGAAAAAAAATAGGGAAATATTAGAATGGTATGCTTGGTTCGCTCTTGAATCAGTTATGTCTGATATTGTGTCTTATAAAGAGGATAAGAATTGGGAATAAGACGAAGAGTTGTAAAAAACTATGGAGTAACATTAATTTAAAAGCAAATAGAAGGGTTTTTATATGTTACCGACAATCACTGCAAAAGAAATTGAAAAGAGAAAAAAAGAACATCGCCGGCTAATTGAGGCAAGGGCCAAATTAATAGGAAATAGCCGGCGTGTTATTATAATCTATACTGCCAAAGACTATAAAATGGCTATGATTTTCGATTTACTAAAATCCGATATTCTCGAAAAAGAATTATGGCTCGTTCATCATAGGGTTAATATCAGCACAGAATTTGATGCCGTTACAGGAATGTTCCGGCATAACAACACAGATTTAGCATTTTCACAGAAAACAAAAACAAAGAATTTAATAGGAAATTTACAAATTGCACAACGTCATCCACGATTTAAAATTATAAAATCAATAGACCATAGCAATTTTTATTTTAATTATTTAAAAAAAATAAACAAAATTGAAAGGAAAAAAAATGAAATTATTTGTAATAATAAAGACCGTACCGGAAAATAAGAAAAAAGAAATCATTAATGTTTATTCAAGAGGGCAATATTGGACAGGAATTGAATATATAGGCACAAAAGCAGAGGTACAGGAAGAATTCAATAGAATATTAGGAAAGCATTATATGCTTATTCATCCGGCAGACATTGATGAAAAAAACACAGTTGATAAAGCCGGTTGGTATAATGAAAGCGGCGATTTTGTTTGTGATGCCGATGAGGAAAAAGTTGATATTGATGGTTCTGTTTATGAAATTCAATCATTAAAATATGCGTATAATCAAATTGTTACTTGGGGTGATGATGAAGACTTAAAAAGTTTCAAATCCGCAGTTAGTGATGCAACGATAAACAAATATTAAGCATAGAGCCGGCGAATAAAAATGAATTTTTACCATTATAATTATACGAATGATGCTTTTTATGATTTTGCAGGTAATAAAAAAAGAGTATTTCAAGGGCAATTATTATTTTTTAAGTGGCGTCCTTTTCAAAAAAATAGCATTCTTTTTGATATTCAAATTGACGAAGATTTGCAAGTCCGGTTTGCTATCGTTTTAGATGAAGGAATAAATATGGCTCATCTAATGAGCAAAAATATACATAATATAATTGGCATCCAAACAGATAACCGTTCTGTAATAATTAAAATAATTGAAAAAACAAATTGAAGGGCAAAAAAATGACTTTATCGGAAATATTAAAAAAAATATCAAAAGAAATAGACAGATTTGGGGAATGGGCAGAGAAAGAAAACAAAAAAGAAAGAGAAAAGCGGAAATTAAAAGGAGAAGAAAAACGAAATACAAAAATATTAATCAATTAAATTTTGTAAGGACAGAATCATCTGAATTGAAGGCAGAAATAATTTTAGATAATAATTATAGAATAGAATTTACTAAATCCCTGTTAGATGGTGAATTGTTATATGGAGTTACTGCATACAGACCTAAAAAAAAAAGGTGGGGAGCGTTTAATTTTTGAATATTATTATGACACCGAAAAGAGTGCAAGCAGATTAATAAAAGATATTCAAAAAATAGGTACAAAGAAATTCCCGACACAAAAAGAAGTGAGAAAATCCCTTTATTCAGATGATTGGTATAGAGGCAAATTATTCAATGCAGTAATTAAGCGAATAATAAAATATGCTACGAGGGCGAATAAATGGGAAGAAATTTATATTATGCCGGCACAATATTCACACAGGGGGATAAGTTCAGGGGCATATAAAATCAACGATATGGAAAAATTTATAAAAAAGAATATTGTGATAATTTTAAAAGTTATTGATAAGATAGAAGAAGAAAATGATGTGTTGCGGAAAAGAAATAAATATATGTTGTATTGGTATTCTAACTTTGCTTTTAAAATAATTATGGATGATATTATTAAATACAAAAAAGCAATAAAAGAGAAAGGAAATAAAAAATGAAAATTTATAAAACATATAATGATTTAGTTTTTGTTGTCAATAATCCTGCAAGAATGAAACAAGCAGTAATACATTTTGATAATGGTTATAGTATGCTTGTAATGTGGTTCTTGGATGGAGATAGTGAAATTAAAGATAAGAAGATGTCAGATTTTATTTCGATTTGCGGCTCTGAAAAAGAAGTAACTAAAAAAATGGTAGAAATTCAAAGAATAAAAGGGAAAAATAAAATGAATGCCCAAGATGTAGTAAGTAATTATACAAAAACAATAAATGAGTTTGTAGAGTTTACGACAACACAATTAATCAAGTTGTGGGAGAGGGTATCTATACTTATAAAAACGGTACAACAAACGGCAGACGAAGTAGAGAGATTAAGCAAAGAGTTGGACAAATTAAAAGGAAATAAAAAATGACAAAAAAAGAATTTATTGACTTAAACCTTTATCAAAAGGTTCAAGCACTCAAAAAGCATCCGGAATTTGAAAATATTATGCATTGGTCTCTTATGAAGGGGATGGATTGGCTTGATTTGTTGCGTTTTGATAAAAAATATGCTGTGTATTGTGATTGGGCTGATTTAAGTAGTTTAGAGATAGCATTGATTGTGCGAGATGTACCGGAATTATACAATAAGTTTGATGTAAAGAGGGCAACAGGTATGGATTGGAGTATTGTATTAAGCAAGCATCCGGAATTTGAAGCATATTGTATCGATTGGTCAAAATTAGACGGTGGAGCTTGGGCTAATTTGCTGATTCACCAGCCGAAATTTGAAAATAAATGCGATTGGGATAAATTAAATGGGGAACAATGGGTTGTTTTATTAAGTAAGCGTACCAAATATGCAGATAAATGCGATTGGAACAAATTAACGAATGATGATTGGAAGAGATTGCTATACGAGCAGAAACAATTTCTTGAATATTATAAAATGGTTAAACCGTTTGAATACGAAGACTATTTTCAACAAAGAGAAGGATTACAATAATGAATGCAGAAAAAATTATAGATAAACTTATGAAGAAGTTAGATAAATACATACAATGGGAAGATAAATTAATCCGGCAGGAAAAAGCAAAAAACAAATTTTTAACAATGAAATTAAAAACAATCACACATACTATATCTATTTCTTATGCTCAAATGGAGAAGATAATAGCCGGAATGGAAAAGATTGATGCAAAAAATATTGGAGAATTAAATGAATGGTTCTTATATGCTTATGCAGAAGACCCCGAAAAATTCAATGAAATGATTATAGATATTATAGTAAATAAATTAGTAACGGAAATAATCTAAAAAGCAAAATGAATAATAACAAAGATTATATAACTTCAACTTTCAAAATAAATAAAGAACTTTGGAAACAATTTAAAGCCATTGCCGGAACGACAGGCTTAAAGTTAAATGTTTTCCTTATTAGATTGATAGCGGACATTGTTGAATATCCCGAAAAATATTTGCCGGCAATATTGCATAGGGATTATAAAAATGATTGACCAATTACCATTAAACAATGTAATTTCTTTATATGAAAAGTTATTAAATACTGCTCTTAATAAAGATATTAAATTGATTCAAAGTCCGTTCCGAGACGAAACAAAAGCATCATTTGCTATTTATAGGACAAATGGGCGGTGGTATGACTATGGAGAGCAGTCCGGCGGTGATATTTATGAATTGTATAAACGGTTGCAAAATGTTGATTTTCCAACAGCGAAACGTGCTATTAATGATATGTTGGGAATTAGCAGTCCGGAAATTAATAAGAACAACAAAAACATAATTACAAAAACGGAATACAAAAAATATTTACACAATTTTGAAAAGAAAAGACCAGAATTTCTATTTGAACGATGGAAGAAAAGGAAGATAGATGAATTTCAATTAAAAAGGCTGGAAGTAGGAACGAAAGAGCGTAACGGAGCATTTGGCGGTTCTTTTTTTCTTCCATTTCAAAAAGACCAAGCAGGCAATATAATTCTTGCAAAAGAGATTTATTGGTACAAACGAGAGAAAAGACAGCGTTGGGTTCACAAAAAAAATATAAAAGGAATTGCTCAAATACTTGGAATTAATGATGAAATATTTAAAAAATCAGAAACTATTGTAATTTGTGAAGGTGAAGAGGATTATTTAACATTAATTTCTAATGGAATTGCCGCCGCAAGCGGCACAAATGGAGCAAAATATTTCAAAAAAGATTGGATTAAATATTTTCTAAACAAAAATGTAATAATTAATTTTGATGCAGACGAAACCGGAGATGCCGCTGCTGAAAGTGTTGCAGAATTATTATCCGGTACGGCAGAAACTATAAAAATATTAAAATTTGAAGATGTAAAACGTGGTTATGATGTAGGGGATTTTTTCACTGAAAATAATTTAGCAGATTATTTAAAATTATTAGAAACGGCACAAACATTTGTACCGAAAAAAAAATTAAAAGAGCAGATTGAAATACAAAATGAAGAAACATTTAAGAACAAATATTTAGATTTATTTTATAAATACAATGAACGGAGCGACAAATATACATTATTGCACGATGCAGTCGCTGAATACATTGCAGAAAATTATGAAGTAATTGCAAGTGATGAGAACAACAGCAAAGTTAAATATTATGAATATTATGATGGACTTTACAATATAATGTCGCAATTTGAAATCAATAAAATAATTGACCGTTTATTAGTGATAAGTTACACGGATTCGCAGGTGCGGAGTATTAGAATGATTTTGACACATAAAATTTATGTCAGGAATGAGAAATTTAATAATTATCCGGAATTATTGAATCTAAAAAATTGTATTTTTGATTTGACAAATTATAAACCGTTGAAAAAAAGTAGTAAATATTATTTCACCTATCAAAATGAATATGAATATAATGATGCCGCAACCTGTCCTAAATTTGATGAAGCACTAAAAAAATATTCTTTAAATGACAAAAATTGGATTAAAAATTTTTGGGAAATAGCCGGCTATGTATTAACCGGCAAATATGAAATACAAAAGATGTTTTGGTTCACCGGTTCGCAAGGTGGCAACGGCAAGGGAACAATAACAAGGGTATTGCAGAAATTAGTAGGGTTTGAATTGACGAAACCGAATTTTTTGGCAGACAAATTATCAGAAAATTTTTACAAAAAATCATTAATCGGAAAACGTTTAGCAATAGCCGGCGATATGCCCCCTTTTATGACAAACATTGCAACAATTAAAGAATTAACCGGCGGAGATATACAAAGTACCGATGTAAAATATAGCGATGCCGTGAATTTCGAGAATACGGCAAAATTAGTTTTTTCTATGAATCAAATGCCTGTTTTTCCAAGCAATGAGCCGTTTAGACCAATTTTAAGAAGGATTAATTTATTGCCGTTTGATTATGTAATTACAGAATATGATATTGATATTGAGAAAGAATTTGAAAAAGAATTATCCGGAATTTTTAATAAAGCAATAGCCGGATTGAGAAGATTAAGGCAAAACAAAAAATTTACGAAAGTGGAGCGGTCAGAGAAAATATTAAAATCTTGGACAGGTGAATATAATAATTTTAATAGTTTTATTGAGCAAAAAATAGTTTTTGAAAAAACTGCTGAAATATGGAATTATGATTTATTTTCTATTTATATTGAGTATATGAATGAAATTAACGGCGATAATTGGACGTTGAGACGTGGGAATATCACCTCATTGAATAAATTTACGGAAAAATTAAGATTAGCGGCGGCAGAACGTGGAGCGTATTTTAATAAAAGAAGTGAATATTCAAATGAAAAGCAAAGAGTTTGTGCAAGATATATCGGGGTGCGTGAAATGACTATTTCAGATTTTATTCAGCAGACCGGAAAAGAACAAGTGCAAGAATATGATGACAATGTACCATTTTAAAAAATGAAAATATAAAATTGTAACTATATTATTTAAAACAATAATTGAAAGGTATCGAAATGGGAAAACAAAACAAAACGAACAGCAAAACAATGCCGGCAAAAAAACAAAAAGTAAAAGGCAAAATTAAGCAGGCAACGGGAACTACAAAAGGAAAAGTGCTACAAGATAAAACACCACCAAAGCATATAAAGCCAATAATAACTTTTTGTTGGCTAATAGCACCGGAAGATTTTGAAAATTTTGCAGATGCCTCTCGTTCTTATAGTAAAGTGAAAAATATTTTTGGCAGTCGAGCCGAATATTTGTTTTTACACGATGGAGCCGCTTCGGAAGGTATGATTATATTTGAGAATACAAATCACATTGTATCCGGCACATATATTTGGAGTAAATACAAATCATTTGCCGAGATGAGAAATTTGGCGTTGAGTTTGTGCAAAACAGATTATATATTTTTCATTGATGCAGATGAGCGGCTAATAATAGATGATATAGACAAATTTTTGACTATGCTGAAAGATGCAAAACCGGAATATGCAATTATCAATGTTATGAATGAAAGAGATAATAAGAACGAAAATACAGAATATAATTTAATAAGATTATTAAACACAAAGCAACATTTTATATATGAGAATGTTGTTATGGAAGATATGCGAAAATCTCTCCGGAAAGGTATGAAATTTTGGGGAATCCCGAAAAATAAATTGCAGATAATTCATACAGGTTATTCAAATGATGACAAAGTAAAACAAAAGTTGAAGTATCAGATAAAAATGTTGTTAGATGCTATTGAAATTGACGACAAAAAAGATGACCGTATGATATTAGCCCTAATGAGAATGAGAGAAGGCTCTTTATCTCTTGCAGTTAAAGAATATGAATATATAATTAAAACTTATTCTATTGAAAACGGAGAATTAAAAGAACTTTACAACAAAATTTCACAATTATATTTTCAGTTGGCAGATATGACACCTTCATTATTTCGAGATGCTTTTGATTATGCAAATAAGAGTTTGCAAATAGATGATACACAGGCATTGCCGACTTTTTTAATAGCAGAAGTTTATTTTGCCGGCAAGCATTACAACGATGCCGCCGCCGCTTATAGAGCCGCTTATTTGAAATTAGTCAATACTATGGGAAATAAAAAATGAAAATAGAATTAAATAAAAGTAGGTATGAAGTAACTTATACTTGTTTGATATGCAATAATCAGATGCTAAGAAAGTGGGGGGAAGACGAGAATATTCCGGACTTTATCACTTGCAATGAATGCAATTCACTCGCTAAATTAGATGGTACGATGACAGGGTGGCAATTAAAAAATTTTTTAAGAGGTGGGGGAATAAATGAAAAAAGAAAATCCGGTAATGTATAATTTGAGATTGACAAGTGTCGAGATAATCGAAAAATTATATTGTACAGGCGAATTTGTTTCATACAAAGAGGCGGCGAGGCAGTTTTTTAATTTAGCAAAAAAGAAACATCAAAAGACAGGTTTTGATTTGCATAATTTTGATAAATTTTATAATAATTACAGAAAATTTAAAAGCAGGAGTCAAGAAGATTCAGCAGAAGAATATTAAATTTTAGATAATGGAATAAATTAGCGATGTCCCAAAATGGAACATTCTAAAAGCACTAAATCCACTAATATAAGCGGTTAGCATAAAATCTTATGTTTAGCCGCTTTTTTTTGTACTTTATAGTAAAGGAGAGGTTATGAATTACGAAAAAAAAGAATTAGAAAATCGGAGCAAAAAGTATGATTTTGTTGCGAAGGCAGAGCGGCGGAAAGAAAATAAAATCAAGTCGCAATTAAATAAATTTGGTATTATTTATACGAAAGTAAAAATACGCACAAATGGGTTTGGAAGATAAATATTATTCTAATAAAGTCGGTACAATAAGATGCACCGATGATAATATTATTAATCCGGTTACATCAAATCAAGATAAGACTGCATTGATACAAAGAAAATCAGTTGAGAATGATAATACTCAATCATATAAAGACCCTTCTATACTTATCTTATTAGTTGTAGCCGGTATTATTTTTTATGAAATTATAGGTAAAAAATGAGTTACGAGAACACCATATCCGATTATCCTTTCAAATTAATCTTGTCAGATTTTTGGAATACAGTATTTGCTCAAAATTGGTATAAGGGCGTTATCATTGAAGTTACCAAAGCGACAAATGCAAATCACGGTATATTGGCTGACTATGTAAGTTTAGACCAAACTACATTAGTCATCAATGCTTATGTAAACCTGATGAATAAATACACAGAAGAACAATATCCGGAATTTAATTCTTATCTAACTAAAAAAGGTAATAATGCACAATGGAATATGATTAAGACAGTAAGCCAAGTTTCCGGCGTTTCTGTCAATCAAGTTAGGGATATACTCGATAATCTCGAATGGGCATCAAAAGATGGAAGAATTAAAACTAATGCAATTTGGCATCCAAGAACATTTAAAAAAACTGCCGGTATGAATAACCCTGATGAAGATTTTAAAGAGAGAATCAATCCGACAGACCCAAATCAAAGCCAATTCAGCAAATTATTCAGTTTCTTGACCAATAATATTATTACTGTTCTATTGGTTGGCGGTGGAATTTATGTAGCGGCAAAGACCGGAATAATGCAAAAAGGATTCAGTAAAATAAAAGAGGAAGTGCAAAAAAAATGAGGAAAATTTACAAAAGGAGTTTAGGGAATAATGCTTATCGTATTCGGCACGTATGCGAAACGGCAGTGAAAGGACACGAAAAGAATATACGTAAACGAGGCGGTAAAATAATGGATGTACGATTTACAAATGGACGGTATCAATTAGATTATAAATTTCCTGCAAGAGCAACAAAGAAACGTAAAACTAAAAAGAGGCGATAATAATGCAAAATGATGAATTAGGTCGTTGCGGTAATGGTTTGCAGGATAATCTTTTGAATCAATTATTATCAAAAATAACCGGCGGAGCATCAAAAACTATAACAGAAACAGGGAGCAATGTAAATAGTTTTATTGATAATGCGAATGGAATGATGAATGCGATTAAGCCGGTTGCAATAATTGCCGGCACGATATTAGGCGTAAAATGGATTCAGGAAATAATTTTAAATGATAGGCAGTTACGGAGAAAGCGATGAAAGATGATGACAAAACGAATGAATCTTGCTCATCGCAAAATGATTGTCCGTATATACCGGATAAAAGATTTATTGATGAGACTTTGGTAAACATCGGTGAGAAATTAGACAAATTTGAGAAGATAATTGCAGATTTAACAAATTATCGAAACAAATTAACCGGAGCAGTATTTGCTATTAGTGCTTTCATTTCAATACTTGTCAATGTTCTTTGGAATATGTTAAGAAAATGAAAAAGGTTGTAAGAAATATCGCAGACGGCACGGCAGGGATTGACCAGACTGTAAGTAATATGTGGCGTTTAATTAATAGAGATGCAGAAGACCCAGCCGTCAAAAAAATAGCATTGAAATTAAAGTCTGATGATACTTTGCAAACGGTAAAAAACATTTTTAAATATACTTGGAAAAATCACCCATATCGTTCAGACCCCGAAGGGATAGAGCATTTCACAGCACCGAAATATTTGTTGTCAAAAGAATTTAAGAAATATTTGGATTGTGATGATTTAGTGGGAATATTAGCGGCATTGCTATTAGCCGTTGGTGTGCCGGTACGATTAAAAACAATTCAATGGCGTACAAATGGATTTTCGCATATAGTTTTAGAGTTTTTCTATAAAAATAATTGGATTGTTTTAGACCCGACAAAAAAGGCAAAGGGCTTTGGTAATCAGGTTACAAAAACTATAAATGGCGTTCAATATAAACAAAAAATATACAGTAATCCTATGGGAAAATTAATAACATTAGAAGATAGTTGTTGCGGTTGCGGCAGTAGTGGCAGAGCAAGAGGCATACGTGGGCTAACTAATAATAATATAATCAATATTGGCAATAAAAGCAATTCAAGAACAGGCACAAATGCACCTATCAGCAGTCCACCTGCAAGAGAACCGGAAATTAGATATAGAGACAGAATCAGAACGCAAAAAGTTCCTTATCCTGTTTATAAAACTGTACCGATGCCGGTGAGAACAATTAATACTCCAACTACTAAAAATTATCGGGAGTTCTATTAAAATGGGAATTAACGGTGTATATTTGGCAGATACTCAATATCAGGGCGAAATAAAAGATATATTGCCGCAAAATGCTTCTGTGTTTGCAAAAGAATTGATATTAATTGCTATTTGTTGGTATAATAGGAAAATACGTGAAACAGGCGTAAATACAGGCTATGGTATTGATAGAATGCAAAAGCAATATTATGGCGGAAATACACAAAAGCACGAAGCGTGGTGTGCTATATTCCCATATTTTATAGTTGATGAAGCAAGCAAATTATTAGGCGTAAAAAATAATTTTCCAAGTTATAAAGAGGTTTGGGCTAATGCTTATCGTACCTATGTATTAGGCGTTGGAAGATACGGGCAAAGTACCAATGCAATAGCCGGAACAGTCTTTTATCGAAAATCTAAAATACAGGGTGCAAGCGGACATATGGGTATTGTAATTGCCGTGAATGAGAACACACGAAAATTCTATACGATAGAGGGCAATATTAAATTAAGTGATGGAAAAGAGGGCATCGGTGCTTGGGAATATGATTTTGAAGAATTGAGCAAATATCAATTTAAGTTTTTGCGAACAGACCTTATAAAAGTTCCGCAGTCGGAACCTTTGGATTATGAAGATTGTAAATATCGGGATTTGTGGCAACAGACAGGCGGCAAAGTTATTGCAAAAGGCAATGACAACACAGGTGGCGGCACAGGCGGAGACACAGGCGGAAATACAGGCGGCGGTGGCAGTTATGAAACAGGCGGAGCAGTCAAAAAAAGTTTTGGCAATAATTCCGGATATAGTAATGATTGGTATGAAAAACGGAAACAACAGGAACGGAAAATAATAAGAAAAGATTGTGTTACTACTTTGCTCCCAAATAAAGAACATACACAACATTATTCAAATTTATTTACTCGAAAAGAAGTTTCTGCCGATATATTTGAAGCAAATAGTAGTTTTTCAGGCAAACCGAATAATATCAGGAATGGTAGTTCCTTATGGTATAATCAATCTCATTTAGACCCAAAAACAGCGACAGGATTCGGTATCTTCACCGATAAAGTTGGAAATACTTATTATCTAATAAATGAGCGTATGCAAAATGGCGTTCAATTTTTACAGTCTGAAATGTTAAAAGCATTGAATCCTTATATTGTTCGCCTTGATAGAGGTTCAAATTTTGAGACAACGGCACATAATGCTTATGTAGGGAAAATGGGCTTGGCTAATGATAGACCGGAAATTGATATTGATAGACGTTTAACTACTATATTTAAGCAATTACCTGATGAAGAAGATAAAAGGATATTGTCCCGAATAAATATACAGAGTGGGCAAGGGTATTATCTCTTTTCATTCCGTGATTTAATGGAAATTGTTGAAAAAAGAAATATAGAAATAGGCTCCCCCATTGTATTTACATTCAGAGCCGAGCAGAAAGCACAAACCGATTTAATTAGTAGTATAACTATGCTATTGGACGTTGCTTCCGGATTAGTCCCGATGATTCCGAATTTTGACAAAATTGTAGGGGAAAATGGCATAAAGATAGTCAGCAATTTTATCAAAAGTTCGCAACAACTTTTGATAGATTCGGCACACGGTGGGGGATTATCTTTCAGCAATTCAACAAAAATGATTGCAAGTCTCGGTCAATTAGCGGAATTAATCTCTCCGGCAACAGTAAAAGGCGTTAAGGTCTGGGCAAAAGGAATAGAACACGATGTCGGGGAATGGCTGAAAGAGGCGAAAGTTAGTTTAGGACAATTATACATATACCAAGATATTAAATTAGCGGCTCAAAAACTTGGAACAACTGTTGAATGGTTAAAAGGACTTTATGAAGACTATGCCGAAGATGTAAATGGCTATATTAATATTATTAATAATTATCAAGGCGAGGAGTTACTTGGTAAGAAAAATATTTTAGAAAATGCAAAAAATATTTTGATGCAGAATAAGATAGTGAATGAATTGCGTGCTGGATATTTACAATCTTTTATTTCCACAAAAACAGGATTAGACCAGATTCCACTTCTTCGAGATTTTTTTGTAGCAGGCGGAGCGGATACTGTACTTCCATCTTTACCTGGAATTGATAAATTTGTTACTAATATTATTCAAAACACAAATATTAATAGCAAATTGAGCAATGACCAAAGGAATATGCTTATTTCTGCGACATTAGGCTATTTACCTATGAAAGATGTTTTTCAAGATATTGTTTTAGATTCATTGAAAGCGAGAGCAGAAGAATTTGCAAAAGCAAAAATACCGTTTTTATTCCCTTCTTCCATTTCACCAGAATATATTGAATGTTTCCATTATGAGATAGAACATAGCGTAACAAAACATATTATAGGATGCAGAACAGGCGAGCATTGGGATAAGGGCTTGCGTAAATGTATTCCGGACACGACAGGACGAGGATTTACACCGAATACGGGAACAGTGCCGAATATTACACCGGATACGGGGACAGTACCGAATATTACACCGAAACCGTATGTAGTGCCAAATAGGGAAGTAGTGCCTTATATTACACCCAAACCGTATGTAGTGCCGAGACCGGAAGTATTGCCTAAATGTATTGTTATACAAAACGGCAAATATTATTTCAGATACATAACGAAACGGAACAGTGGCATCAATAATCTTCCGCCGATTAAACAAGGCAATATTAAATTACCTGCAAATACAAAAGTAATTGACAATTTTAATCCGGCAACGATGGGGAAAAACTTAAATGCTTTGCAAAAAATATCTGCGACACCGAACAATATAAGTTTAATGCCTGTACAGAGTGGCAAACCGACAAATCCATTTGATGTAGGTGCAATGAGTAATCCTCATTTGGGAGATGACGGCAATTTAATACCTGCGATGTATGTAGCAGACAAAAAGCAATGGTACGCTCAATTAAATAATAAATGGGTAGCAGTCAATAGTGATTGTACTTTGGACGTTCCGACAACGACACCGAAACCGTTTACAACGATACCGAGACCGTTTACAACAGTCCCAAAGCCTGAACCCGAACCTGAACCGTTTGTAGTGCCGAAACCGTTTATTACACCGCCGCCGCCTGAACCGTATTCACCGCCGCCGCCTGAACCGTATTCACCGCCGCCGCCTGAACCGTATTCACCGCCGCCGCCTGAACCGTTTGGCCTTGGCGACGTAGCCGCCGATGTCACTGGTTTTCAAGTCCACATAAATCCACGCATTGGGCCGGGCCGCCTCGCT